>Ga0316605_10000024_pt1 | contig 278907 bp, 266 predicted proteins | sample OWC_soil_day20_n_FD_207666 | JGI IMG/M metagenome (GOLD analysis project Ga0316605, IMG submission 207666) | Wetland soil microbial communities from Old Woman Creek delta, Ohio, United States - OWC_soil_day20_noCT | ecosystem: Environmental > Terrestrial > Soil > Wetlands | place: USA: Ohio... | reverse complement strand
ACAAGTTACGTCTGGCGTCAATAGCCTGCTGGTCCCACCCCTTCCCATCCCGAACAGGACCGTGAAACAGCAACGCGCCAATGATAGTGAGCTTCCGCTCGCGAAAGTAGGTCAACGCCAGACTCCCCATGCAAACCCCCTGTAGCTATCGCTACAGGGGGTTTTTGCGTCTACAACACCAAAAAATCCTTTTGTTACATCCGAGGAATCAAGCGCCTGCAACAAAATTTCAAGCACGGTGCAGGAGGGAATTATTTGGCGCCTTTGGGGATGTCGCGGTACGCCTAACTTGGTGGCTGTGATAGAATCCAAAGCGGCGGGTCTCCCCGCATTGCGGGGTGGTGAACCTGGTCAGGTCCGGAAGGAAGCAGCCACAGCCATTTACTGCAAGTGCCGGGGGTTAGGCTCGCCACTTTCATTTTCTCCATTGGTGTTAGGGCGCATGAGTTATCAGGTTCTTGCGCGCAAGTGGCGGCCGCGCAATTTTTCTACGCTAGTTGGGCAGGAGCACGTTGTCCGAGCACTGACCCACGCGCTCTCCGAGCAACGCTTGCACCATGCTTATTTGTTCACAGGCACCCGTGGTGTCGGTAAAACGACCATTGCGCGGATCCTGGCCAAATCGCTAAATTGCGAGTCGGGAATTACCGCAACGCCATGTGGCACTTGCTCTGCATGCCAGGAAATCGATAGCGGTCGATTTGTTGATTTACTGGAGGTCGATGCTGCGACTAACACTCGCGTCGATGAGATGCGCCAGTTGCTCGAGAATGCCGTGTATGCGCCGACGCGAGGGCGTTTCAAGGTATATGTGATCGACGAAGTTCACATGTTATCGAACTCGGCTTTTAATGCCATGCTCAAGACGCTCGAAGAGCCACCTGAACATGTGAAATTTATTCTGGCGACAACCGATCCTCAGAAAATCCCGGTTACGGTGCTTTCGCGTTGTCTTCAATTCAATTTGAAGCAAATGCCGTCCCTTGCGATTAGCAAACACTTGGGGCAAATATTGCAGGCGGAAGGGATTTCCTTTGATCAGCCGGCGTTGAGTTTGGTGGCTCGTTCGGCTGCTGGAAGCATGCGGGATGCCTTGTCGTTATTGGATCAGGCAATTGCCCATGGGGCGGGATGTGTCGAAGAGGCGCAGGTTCGCACCATGTTGGGAACAGTCGATCAGGATTACCTTTTCGCAATTCTCGAAGCCTTGCAGGTTGGTGACGCTTCGGCCCTCTTACAGGTGGCCAGCGATCTGGGTGTGCGCAGCCTTTCTTTTCCCGCTGCACTGCAAGAATTGGCGGCGCTGTTGACGCGTTTGCAGATTGTTCAATGCGTGCCGACCGCCATCGATGACGAGGACCCCGACAGGCAGCGATTGTTGTCGTTGGCAAATGCCTATTCAGCAGAGTTCATTCAGCTGGCCTACCAAATCGTCAATATTGGTCGAAATGAACTATCGGCTGCTCCTGATGAGCATTCCGGATTTGTTATGACCTTGCTGAGGTTGCACACATTTCGGCCCAGTTCTGTCGCGGATGTCCTCGGCGCGGCGACTCCAAAACCAAGGTCCGCGGCGGTCGTTCGGACGATGCCAGAGGCGTCACCGTCGCCAACCCAATGTGAGCCTGTCAGCCGCTCACAAGCAGAAAAATCCATTGCTTCAAGCCAGAGTCCGGATTGGCATCAGATTGTTTCCGCCTTGCCGCTATCCGGCATGGCGAAGGAGTTGGCGCAAAATTGCGAGCTTCGACGTCTTGATGACACAGAGTGCCTGCTCAGATTGTCTCCATCGCGCACCCATCTTCAGATGAAGCCGGGGCCTGACAGGTTGCAACAGGCATTATGCGATTACTTCGGCAGGGTGCTGAAGTTACGCATCGAGCTGGCTGAAAACGAGATCGACACACCTGCGGAAACGGTGGGTCGAGAGCGCCAGGCGCGACAGGATTCCGCGGTTGCATCCATTTCCCGGGATACATTCATTCGAGATGCCATCAAGTCGCTTGATGCATCCGTAGTTGAGTCTTCCATTAAACCTATTGCGTAACGGAGTTCAGAGATGATGAAGGGTGGCTTGGCTGGCCTGATGAAGCAGGCGCAGGCGATGCAGGAAAACATGAAGAAGGCGCAGGAGCAATTGGCCCAGATGGAGGTTGAGGGGGTTGCCGGAGCCGGCATGGTTAAAGTGAGCATGACCTGCGCTCACGAAGTGCGTCGAGTCAGCATTGATCCCTCGGTGCTCGATGATCGCGAAATGCTTGAGGATCTCATTGCTGCAGCGGTGAATGATGCGGTTCGTCGTGGCGCTGAGCTTAGTCAGGAGAAGATGGCCGGCTTTACGTCGGGATTGAACCTGCCCCCTGGTTTCAAGATGCCGTTTTAAGTAGTGAATCCGTCGGGGCTGGAGTCTCTAATCGAAGCGTTGCGGTGCTTGCCCGGCGTCGGGCCGAAAACTGCGCAACGCATGGCCTACCATCTGTTGCAGCATGATCGGAAGGGGGCGCGGTTGCTGGGTGATGCAGTAAGCCATGCCTTGCAGACGATCAAGCATTGTCAGCGTTGCAATACATTCACCGAGCTTGACGTCTGTGAACGATGTGCGTCGCCGCGGCGCGATGCCTCCTTGCTTTGTGTGGTCGAGACGCCAATCGATATGAACATGATGGAGCAAACCCAGAGTTTTCAGGGGCTCTACTACGTGTTGATGGGCAAAATTTCTCCGCTGGATGGCATTGGGCCGCGGGAAATCGGACTGGATCGGTTGATGTCCCGGGCACTTGATAGTGTGGTTCGGGAGGTCATTCTGGCTACGAACTTCACGAATGAGGGCGAGGCTACTGCCCACTACATAACAGCCATGTTGGCTGCAAAGGGCGTCGGCGTGACCCGAATAGCGCGTGGCGTGCCGGTTGGTGGAGAGCTTGAATATGTCGACAGCGGCACCTTGGCGCAGGCTTTGAGGGAGCGTAAGGCATACGGCGGTTGATATCCGGCTTTTATCGGCTCGCTCGATAAAGTATAATTTAGCGTTTATTTTTATCCCATCTAATTCCGTTAGGGGTCAGCGTAATGAGCAATCAAGGAAAAATGGACTGCGGAAGGCGGCGTCTGGTCGTCGCAACTGCAGCCGTAGGCGGGGCGGGCGCGGTAGCCGCACTTGTGCCGTTTGTCTCCAGCTTGCTTCCGTCCGAACGTGCAAAGGCTGCAGGCGCACCGGTCGAAGTGGATATCAGCAAGCTCGAACCGGGTCAAATGATGACCGTCGAGTGGCGCGGCAAGCCGGTGTGGATTATCAATCGCACCAAGGACATGCTGGATACGCTGCCCAAACTGGCCGATGCAGTTGCCGATCCGAAGTCTGAAAAGCAACAGCAACCCGCTTATGCTCAGAACGATACGCGTTCGATCAAGCCGGAAATCATGGTGGTCGTGGGCATCTGTACGCACCTTGGTTGCTCGCCGTCCCAGAAATTCAAGGCTGGTGCCGATGAGGGCATGCCTGGCGAATGGCTTGGTGGCTTCCTCTGTCCATGTCACGGTTCGACTTTCGACTTCGCCGGTCGAGTCTTCAAGGCGAAGCCTGCCCCAACCAATCTCGAAGTGCCGCCGCACGTGTATCTCGCCGATACCCGTATCATGATCGGCGAAGACAAGAAGGGAGCATAAGAAATGGCTGCTGGCAATTTCGAAAAATACAAGTCCGACGGCTCGCTCGCTGGCAACGCCCTGGAATGGCTTGACGCCCGTTTCCCGGCAACTTCCATGTGGAAGGGCCACCTTTCCGAGTATTACGCTCCGAAGAATTTCAATTTCTGGTATTTCTTTGGTTCGCTGGCACTGCTGGTTCTGGTCATCCAGATCGTCACCGGCATTTTCCTGGTCATGCACTACAAGCCGGATGCAGCACTGAACGCCAACGGCGTGCCCATTGCTTTCGCCTCTGTCGAATACATCATGCGCGACGTATCGGGCGGGTGGCTGATTCGCTACATGCACTCCACCGGCGCATCGGCGTTCTTCATCGTGGTTTACCTGCACATGTTCCGTGGCCTGCTCTACGGTTCCTATCGCAAGCCGCGTGAGCTGACCTGGTTGTTCGGCGTTGGGATTTTCCTGTGCCTGATGGGTGAAGCCTTCTTCGGTTACCTGCTCCCGTGGGGTCAGATGTCCTTCTGGGGCGCCCAGGTGATCGTTAACCTGTTCTCCGCCATTCCCGTAATCGGTCCGGACCTGTCCATCATCATCCGCGGCGATTTCGTCGTTGGCGATGCGACACTCAACCGCTTCTTCTCGTTCCACGTGATTGCTTTCCCGCTCGTGTTGATTGGACTCGTTGCCGCTCACGTTCTGGCGCTGCATGAAACCGGTTCGAACAATCCGGATGGCGTTGAAATCAAGGCCAACAAGGACGCCAATGGCATTCCGCTCGACGGCATCCCCTTCCACCCGTACTACACGGTCAAGGACATCGTTGGCGTTATCGTGTTCCTGATGGTCTTCTCCGCCGTGATGTTTTGGGCGCCTGAAGGTGGTGGTTACTTCCTCGAAACGCCGAATTTCTATCCGGCTGACCCGCTGAAGACCCCGCCGCACATCGCACCTGTCTGGTACTTCACGCCGTTCTACTCGATTCTGCGTGCAGTTACCTTCCCGCTCTTCGGCATCGATGCCAAGTTCTGGGGTGTGGTGGCCATGGGTGCATCGGTCGTTATCTTCGCCTTCCTGCCCTGGCTGGATCGCAGCCCGGTCAAGTCGATCCGCTATCGCGGTCCGATCTACAAGACCCTGCTGACCATCTTCGTCATCTGCTTCTTTATCCTCGGCTATCTGGGTACGCTTTCCCCGTCTCCGATGGGCGAACTGGTTTCGCAAATTTGTTCCGTGTTCTACTTCGGGTTCTTCCTCGCCATGCCATGGTGGTCTCGGATGGACAAGTTCAGCCCGGTTCCTGACCGCGTGACGTTCAAGTGAGAGGATGCCTAAAATGAAAAAATTCCTTATCGCATTGCTCTTCGCCCCGGTCATCGCATTTGCCAGCGGCGGCAACGTTCATCTCGACAAGTGGCCGGGTTCGGTCGGTGACAAGCCTGCATTGCAGAACGGTGCCAAGCTGTTCGTCAATTACTGTCTGAACTGCCACGGCGCTTCCTACATGCGCTACAAGAACCTGCTGGATCTCGGTCTGACCGAGCAGCAGGTCAAGGAAAACCTGATGTTCACCTCCGACAAGATCGGTGAGCTGATGCGCGTTGCTGCGCGTTCGGATGAGCAGAAGCTGTGGTTCGGTGCCACGCCGCCGGATCTGACCATCATTGCCCGCGCCCGTGGCGAAGCAGGTAACGCTGCTGCTGGTGCCGACTGGCTCTACACCTATCTGCGTTCCTTCTATCGCGACGCGAACCGTCCGACCGGCTGGAACAACGTGGTCTTCGAGAACGTCGGCATGCCGCATATCCTCTACGGCCTGCAGGGCCAGCAAGTGCTGAATCACGAAACGCACAAGCTGGAACTGGCCGTTCCGGGAAGCATGGCGCCGGCTGAATTCGACAAGGCAGTTTCTGACCTCGTCGGCTTCATGGTCTGGATGGGCGAGCCGCAGCAGGAGTTCCGCCGCACCCTGGGCTGGTTTGTTCTGGCCTTCCTGGCAGTTCTCTTCGTTGTTGCCTACGCGCTCAAGAAGGAATACTGGAAAGACATTCACTGATCCTTCAAGGATCGGCTAACGGCATCGCGGGTTTGGCTTAGGCCGGCCCCCGGTGCCGAATCTCATTTTGAGGGTTACCACAAATGATGAACCTCTACTCGGGCACCACCTGCCCATTCAGCCATCGTTGCCGCATTGTCCTGTTCGAAAAGGGCATGGATTTTCAGGTGATCGATGTCGACATGTTCAACAAGCCGGAAGAAATGGCTGCGATCAATCCGCACAATCGCGTGCCGGTGCTGGTCGAGCGCGATCTCGTGCTGTTCGAGCCGAACATTATCAACGAGTACATCGACGAGCGCTTCCCGCATCCGCAACTGATGCCGGCCGACCCGATCATGCGTGCCCGCGCCCGCCAGCTACTGGTCGGCATGGAACGCGAAATCTTCTCGTTCATGGAAGTGATCGAAAAGAACGGCAAGACGGCCGACAAGGCGCGCCAGGAAATCAAGGCTCGCCTGACCGAGATCGTGCCGATTTTCAACAAGCAGAAGTTCATGCTGGGCGATGAGTTTTCCATGCTCGACGTGGCTATCGCACCGTTGCTCTGGCGCCTGGATCACTACGGGATCGACCTGGGCAAGGCTGCTGCGCCGCTGATGAAGTACGCCGAGCGCATTTTCAGCCGTCAGGGCTTCATCGATGCGCTGACGCCGTCCGAAAAGGCCATGCGCAAGTAAGGCATGGGACTTCCGTCTACCAAGCCCTATCTCTTGCGGGCTATCTGGGAATGGTGCTGCGACAACGGTTTCACGCCGCATATCGCGGTTGAGGTCGATGAGCGTACCCGCGTTCCGCGCGAGTTTGTTCGTGATGGTCAAATCGTCCTCAACCTGGGGCAGACTGCCACGAACAAGCTGCTGATCGGCAACGACTTCATCGAATTCCAGGCCCGCTTTGGCGGAGTCGCGCGGGATTTGTCGGTGCCGGTCGAGCGGGTGTCAGCCATCTATGCCCGTGAAAACGGTGCCGGGATGGCTTTTGAGATCGATGGCGTCGAAGATGACCACGAGACGACACCTTTTGTCGACGCTGGCGAGGCCGAGCCCGCGCCCGAAGACGAACCGCCCGAGCCGCCGCGCCCGGAAGCGGGGCGTCCATGGCTGCAACGCATCAAATAGGGACGTAGACTGCGGTTGACGCACTAAAAAGGGGAGATTCCACAAAGGGATTTCCCCTTTTGTCATGCAAGTCCATGATTTTTCGATATGGCATAGCTGTTGCTCAAGCCAAGCCGGAAGGAAAAACATGCGAACTGAAGTCAAGTCTACCTGTTGCTACTGCGGCGTCGGTTGCGGCGTGCTCATCGAAACCGAGGACGGTGCGATCACCGGCCTGCGGGGAGATCCTGAGCACCCGGCCAATCGCGGCCGTTTGTGCACCAAGGGTGCAAGCCTGCATCAGACGGTGGATTCGACTTATCGCCTGTTTTTTCCGGAAATGCGTGCCCGTCGAGGTGAGACGGGACAACGGGTTTCGTGGGGGCAAGCGCTGGATGATGCGGCCGAGCGCTTCGCCGACACCATTCGGCAACATGGGCCGGATTCCGTTGCCTTCTACATTTCCGGCCAGTTGCTGACCGAGGACTATTACGTCTTCAACAAGCTGGCCAAGGGGCTGATCGGCACCAATAACGTCGATACCAATTCCCGTCTTTGCATGTCTTCGGCGGTGGCCGGCTACAAGCAAACGCTGGGTGCCGATGCCCCACCTTGCAGTTACGCCGATATTTTGAATGCCAAGGTGATCTTCATCAGCGGCGCCAACCCGGCGATCGCACACCCCATCGTTTTTCGTTACATCGAGGATGCCCGGGCGGCGAATCCCGACCTCAAAATCATCGTTGCCGATCCGCGCCGGACGGAAACCGCCGAGATTGCCGACCTCCACCTGCCGATCAAGCCGGGCAGCGATATCGCCCTGTTCAACGGCATGCTGCACGTGTTGATGGCGGAGGATTTGCTCGATCAGTGCTACATCGATGCGCATACCAGCGGCTTTGCCGAGCTGGCCGGTATCGCGAAAAATTATCCGCCGGAGCGCGTTGCCGAACTGTGCGGCATTCCTGCAGAGGCGATTGTTCAGGCTGCCCGCTGGTTCGGTGCCAGCAAGGCATCGCTGTCGCTTTATTGTCAGGGGCTGAATCAGTCGGTGCATGGTACGCACAACAATGTCGGCATCATTCACCTGCACCTCGCCACGGGCCAGATCGGCAAGCCGGGGGCAGGGCCGTTTTCGCTGACCGGGCAGCCGAATGCGATGGGTGGGCGTGAGGTTGGCGGGCTGTCCAACCTGCTGTCGGCGCACCGCGATCTGGCCAATCCCGAACACCGGGCCGAAGTGGCGCGACTCTGGGGGGTTTCCGATGTGCCGGCAAAGCCCGGCAAGTCGGCGGTCGATCTGTTCAAGGCGCTGAAAAGCGGCGAAATCAAGGCGGTCTGGATCGCCTGTACCAATCCTGCACAATCGCTGCCCAACCAGGCTGGCGTGCGCGAGGCGCTGCGCGCGGCGGACTATGTCGTGCTGCAGGAGACCTACGGCAATACCGATACGGCCGAATTCGCCGACCTGCTGCTGCCAGCCTCGGGCTGGGGTGAAAAGCACGGCACCGTGACCAATTCCGAGCGATGCATCACCCGCGTTCGGTCCGCCGTGGCAGCGCCTGGCGAAGCCCGCCACGACTGGGAGGTCGCCGTCGATTTCGCCCGTCGCCTCGGGCAGAAACTTGGGCGCGACGATGTCGACCGCCTGTTTCCTTACGCCGACCCCGAAGCCATTTTCGACGAGCATCGCGAAAGCACGCGCGGCCGCGATCTCGACATCACCGGTTTGTCCTATGCCTTGCTCGAAACGCAGGGGCCGCAGCAATGGCCGTTCCCGGCAGGGGCTTCGGCCGGCAAGGTGAGACTTTACGAAGACAGGCGTTTCCCGACGGCCGATGGCCGGGCGCGTTTCATTCCGATCGAGCACCAGCCGGTGGCTGAAATCACGACGCCAGAATTCCCGATCAGCCTGCTGTCCGGACGCATGCGCGACCAATGGCACGGCATGAGCCGGACCGGCACCGTGCCCCGCCTGTTCAATCTCGAAGACGAGCCGCTGCTCGCCATGCATCCCTGCGACATGCGCCATCGCGGCCTTGCATCGGGCGATCTGGCGCGGGTGAGTAACGGTCGGGGCGAGATGACGGTACGCGTCAGCGAACGGGCAGGCCTGGTCAAGGGGCGCGCCTGGATGCCGATGCATTGGGGTGGGCAGTTCATGAACTCGCCGGGTGCGAACGCGGTGGCCTCCGATGCCATCGACCCCTATTCGCAACAACCGGAACTGAAGCATGCGGCCGTGCAGATCGCCAAACTGGACCTGCCTTATCCGCTGGCCGTGCTGCGCCGTTGCGCCAGTCAGTCCGAGGCGCTGGCCCTCCTGCAACGGGCGCGCACGATGCTGAGCGCCTTCCCTTACGTGACGGTCGGCCTCTATGGCCGGACGAGTCCGCTGGTCGTATTGCGCGGCGCGGCGGGCGAGCCGGTGGCCGACGCGCATCTGCTGGCACTGGACCGCCTGTTCGGACTAGATGGCGATGATGGCGCCATCGTTTATGTCGATGCCACGCGCCGGATCAACAAGAAGGCGATTGCCCAGGACGGGCGCTTGCTCGGGGTTCGTCTGGCCGGCGAGACGCTGGCCCAGGCCTGGCTGAAGCAGGCGATGGCCGAGGATGAGCTCGATGCCAGCCTGATCCGCTTTGCCCTGGCCCCGACGGCGAAACCGCCGGTGAGCATGGTGGCGCGCAACATCGTCTGCAAGTGTGCCGACGTCAGCGACGATCAGATTCAAAAGGAACTGGCGCACGGGGCCGATCTCCCGCAGCTCCAGCAGACGCTCAAATGTGGAACCTTCTGCGGTTCCTGCGTGCCGGACATCAAGCGCATGGTTGCGGCACATCCACCCAACATGGCCGCTGCGGCCTGAATGCAGCCGGAGATAAGATTGAGCTACGCACAATTCATCAAGGAGATTGGACGCGGCGCCGAAGGGGCGCGTGACCTGTCGCGCGAAGACGCGCAGCAGCTCTACGCGGCCATGCTCGACGGCGGCGTGCCGGATCTCGAAATGGGCGCGATCATCCTCGGCCTGCGGGTCAAGGGCGAATCGCTCGACGAAATGCTCGGCTTCCTGGCGGCCACCGACGACCGCACGCACCGGCTCGACATGCCGCACGGCCGCGTGCGCCCGGTGGTCGTGCCGACCTACAACGGCTCGCGCAAGGATGCCAACCTGACGCCGCTGCTGCCGCTGCTGCTGCAACGTTTTGGCGTGCCGGTCGTGGTGCATGGCCTGCTCGAAGGCTACGGTCGCGTCACGACGGCCCAGATTTTCCGCGAACTTGGCATCATGCCGGTGGCCTCGACAACGCAGGCCCAGCTGGCGCTCGAGGAAAAAGGGCTGGCCTTCCTGCCGCTCAGCGGGCTTTGTCCGGGCATTCACAACCTGCTCGCCTTGCGCAGCCGCATGGGCGTGCGCAATAGCGCCCACAGCCTGGTCAAGCTGCTCAATCCCTTCCGCGGCGAAGCGGTCGTCGTCGCCCCGGCGACGCATCCGGATTTCCTCGACCTGATGCGCGACATCCTCGCTGCACGCGGCAACCGTGCGCTGCTGCTGCGCGGTACCGAGGGCGAACCCTTTGCCAATCCGAAGCGCCGCCCGCGCCTCGAATTCATCCATGACGGCGAGGTCGAGATCCTGTTCGAGGCCGAGCACGAAAGCCTGCGCGCCTTGCCGAACCTGCCGGAAGCCAACGATGCGGTGAGCACGGCGAAGTGGATCCGGCGGGTGCTCGACAAACAGGTGCCGCTGCCCAAGCCGATTGCCAACCAGCTGGCCTGCCTGCTCTTCGCCAGTGGCTACGCCGAGGATTTCAACCAGGCCAAGGCCATCGTCGCGGTCGAAGCAACCGGTTTGCTCATGGGCGGTAACTGAGCCGGCACTGCACCGCCCTGGAACGGCTTGCCCCGGCTTGGTGCGTGTCTTTGACGGTCAACCGGAAAAAAGGCCAAAAAATCAAATGTCTTATCCGCTGGCACGCGGATTGCAATAAACCGGCAGGAACAGCGAATCAACCGCCAACGACGGCGGTTCGATGGCAACGACGTCATGCGCTGAAGTAAATTTTGCACCCTCGGGTGCGCGCAACGTTGGAGCCAAGCATGAGAAAACGCACTGTCAAACCTCGTCTCGTCCTGATCGGCAACGGCATGGCCGGTGTCCGCACCGTCGAGGAACTGCTCAAGATCGCCCCGGATCAGTACGACATCACCATCTTCGGCGCCGAGCCGCACCCGAACTACAACCGCATCCTGCTCTCGCCAGTCCTCGCCGGTGAAATGACCATTTCCGAAATCGTCCTCAACGAACTCGACTGGTACAGGAAGAACAAGATCACGTTGCATACCGGCAAGCAGGTCACCAGGATCGACCGCGTCAAACGCAAGGTCATCGCCGCCGACGGCACCCAGGAAAGCTACGACCGCCTGCTCATTGCCACTGGCTCGACCCCTTTCATGCTGCCCATTCCCGGCAACGACCTGCCCGGCGTCATCGGCTACCGCGACATCAAGGACACCGACGAGATGATCGAAACGGCCAAGGTGCACAAGCACGCGGTGGTCATCGGCGGCGGGTTGCTTGGTTTGGAGGCCGCGAACGGCCTCAAGCTGCGCGGCATGGACGTCACCGTCGTGCATCTCGGCCCGTGGTTGCTCGAGCGGCAGCTCGACGAAGTGGCCGGCAAGATGTTGCAGAAGTCGCTGGAGGACAAGGGACTCAAGTTCCTGCTCCAGAAACAGACGGAAATGCTGGTCAAAGGGGAGAGCGGTCGTGTTGCCGCCGTGCGCTTCAAGGACGGCATGACCATCCCGGCCGACCTTGTCGTCATGGCCGCCGGCATCCGCCCCAACTACGCGCTGGCCGAAAAGTCCGGCATCTACTGCAACCGCGGCATCGTCGTGAACGACACCATGCAGACCTACGACCCGAAGGTGTACGCCGTTGGCGAATGCGTCACGCACCGCGGCATCGCCTACGGCCTCGTCGCGCCGCTTTTCGAGCAGGCCAAGGTCGCCGCCAACCACCTGGCCGGCTACGGCATCGGCCGCTACACCGGCTCGGTGACCTCGACCAAGCTCAAGGTCACCGGCATCGACCTCTTCTCGGCCGGCGACTTCATGGGCGGCGAGGGCACCGAGGAAATCCTGCTCAACGATCCCTACGGCGGCGTCTACAAGAAGCTCGTCATCAAGGACAACAAACTGGTCGGCGGCGTCATGTACGGCGACACGGCCGACGGCCCGTGGTACTTCCAGTTGCTCAAGGACGGTCGCGACATCCACGACATCCGCGACTCGCTGATCTTCGGCCAGTCGCTGGTCGGCGACGTCGGCCATGCCGGCAACAGCAAGGCCGCGGCTATGGCCGACAGCGCCGAAGTCTGCGGCTGCAACGGCGTGACCAAAGGCACCATCGTCAAGGCCATCAAGGAGAAGGGCTTGTTCACGCTCGATGAGGTCAAGAAGCACACCAAGGCGGCGTCGTCCTGCGGCTCCTGCGCCGGGCTGGTCGAGCAGATCCTCGCTTCGACCATCGGCGGGGCCTACACGCCGGCCGCCTCCGACTCGAAGCCGATGTGCGGCTGTACCGAGCACTCGCACGCCAAGGTCCGCAAACTCATCAACGACGAGCACCTGACGAGCAAGGAAGCCGTCTTCGCCGAGCTCGGCTGGACGACGCCGAACGGCTGCGAGAAGTGCAGGCCGGCCATCAACTACTACCTGATCTCGACCTGGCCGCATGAGGCCAAGGACGACGCGCAGTCGCGCTTCATCAACGAACGCGCCCACGCCAACATCCAGAAGGACGGCACCTACTCGGTCGTCCCGCGCATGTGGGGCGGCCTGACGACGCCGGCCGAACTGCGCGCCATCGCCGATGCCGCCGAGAAATACAAGGTCCCGACCGTGAAGGTCACCGGTGGCCAGCGCATCGACCTGCTCGGCATCAAGAAGGAAGACCTGCCGGGCATCTGGGCCGACCTCAACGCCGCCGGCATGGTCTCCGGCCACGCCTACGGCAAGTCGATCCGCACCGTGAAGACCTGCGTCGGCGCCGAGCACTGCCGCTTCGGCACGCAACTGGCCATGGACATGGGCGTCAAGCTCGAGAAGATGCTGTTCGATATGTATGCCCCGCACAAGGTCAAGCTCGCCGTCTCCGGCTGCCCGCGCAACTGCGCCGAGGCCGGCATCAAGGACGTCGGCGTGATCGGCGTCGATTCCGGCTACGAGCTCTACGTCGGCGGCAACGGCGGCATCAAGACCGAAGTTGCCCAGTTCCTGTGCAAGGTGAAAAGCGACGAGGAGGTCATGGAATATGCGGGTGCCTTCCTCCAGCTCTACCGCCTCGAAGGCTGGTACCTCGAACGCACCTGCCACTGGCTGGAACGCGTCGGGCTGGACTACGTGAAAGGCAAGATCGTCGAAGACGAAGACGGCCGCAAGGCGCTCTACGCCGCGCTGCGCAAAGCCCTGAAAGACGCCAAGGACCCGTGGGCGACCTCGCGAGAGGCGGAAGCGATCAAGCAGTTCATTCCGATCAAGCTGGAAGCTTGAGCGGAGGATCGAGTTTTTAGGATCGAGGATCGAGTGGGCCGGCACCGGCCGGCCGCTCAAACCACTAACAGCTAACTACTAGGCAACTAATATGAACTGGAAACTGATCTGCAAGCTGGAAGAGATTCCCCAACTCGGCTCGCGCGTCGTGCATTGGCCGGAACGCGGCAAGATCGCCGTCTTCCGCACCTCGGACGACGAAGTCTTCGCCCTCCACGACAAATGCCCACACAAGGGCGGCCCGCTGTCGCAAGGCATCGTCCACGGCAAACGCGTCACCTGCCCGCTGCACGGCTGGAACATCGGCCTCGACGACGGCCAGGCCGTGGCGCCGGATGTGGGTGGCTGCAAGAAGTTTGAGGTGAAGGTCGAGAACGGGCTGGTATTGATTGCCGAGTGACGCCGGCCACGGGTGGCCGTGAAGGGGGGTCCAACGGTCAACCGGGAAAAAGGGCGGAAATTGAAAAGGCTTTTGCCCCTCTTATCGGCCGTCCAAGTCGGAAAGGACACGAGCCGCTTTTATCGCCCGGCATTGGGGGCCTGACAGTTCGCACGCAAACCAAAGAAAACATCTTCGGAAACAGTCGCGGCGAGTCTCGCTTCATTTTCCAACACTGTGTTGGCGGATGTGCTTAACTTTCGCAGCCCCTCGAAACCCGGATAGATGCTGACAGAGGCACCATAACCTATCTTCAGTGCAGCATCCCATGCCTGTTTCGCAGCTTCAGGAGCTTGACTACTAAAGACCTTGGCAGCCATGCCATATTCCCTTTGTTCTCTTTCAAGTTTAATGAACATCTGCTGGAGATCAGCTTCCAGTTTTGCAGCCTTCACAGAGTCATGTTTCTTGTATTGATCGTAGGTCGTGTCGTTCCACTTTATGAGGCGATCAGTGGTGTTGCGGAGTTTGTTCAAATCTTTTAACGCATGAATCTTGATATGTGGCTCCAGTATCCCGGAGCCCCAGCCGAGCATCATGGCGTAGTTCCGGTTCTTTTCATCACCGGCGATGAAATGAATGAGTCGCTGCTTCGCAGCGAAATACCAAAACACCGCATCATCCTGGCGCTTGTTTTCCAAATATATTTTGGCCACTGTAAACAACTGCCCTTCGTCGTGGGAATTGGACGGGTTTCCTACAAACTCATCAGCTGCTGCAAGCGCAATGCTAGGGTCACACGACTTCAGTCGTTCTTCAATGGGAGGCTGAACTGCGCTAACACTGAATGAAATACAGGAGAACGCAACCCAAATACCGACTAGAGAAATTTTTAACATTCTGAATGCCTGATGCGAATACCCCTTTAAAGGGGGGTTGAAAGAGCAATCCGTTTTGTAGCCAAAAAACGAATGGTGTTAAACAGAGAAATAATTCTAAAGCATACGCGATTTGAATTTTTCAGGCTTGTTATCTGCGGTGCCTGCTGGTGGCGAGATTTCGTTGCAACGTTCTGTAGCTCAAGAAAACTCGGCGACATAGCCTTCCAACGGTCAACCGGAAGAAATGCCCAAATTTGAAATTCTGGCCGGGGGATGGGTGATGGCTTAAGCTGGCGTTTCCCTCTTGCAAGGATTCCGCCGCCGCCATGAGCGATACCGCGAACAGCCCAAGCAGCCCGACCCGCTTGCCGCGTGGCATCTGGATGCTGGGCTTCGTCAGCCTGCTCATGGATGTCTCGTCGGAGATGATCCACAGCCTGCTGCCGCTGTTCATGGTCGGTACGCTGGGGGCGAGTGCGCTGGTGGTCGGCCTCATTGAAGGGCTGGCCGAGGCGACGGCGCTGATCGTCAAGGTGTTTTCCGGGGCGCTCAGCGATTACCTCGGCAAGCGCAAGGGGCTGGCGGTGTTCGGTTATGCGCTCGGGGCGTTGACCAAGCCGGTGTTCGCGCTGGCGTCGAGCACCGGGCTGGTGCTGGCGGCGCGGCTGGCGGATCGCATCGGCAAGGGTATCCGCGGGGCGCCGCGCGATGCGCTGGTCGCTGACATTGCGCCGCCGGAATTGCGCGGTGCCGCTTTCGGACTGCGCCAGTCGCTCGACACCGTCGGTGCCTTCGTCGGGCCGCTGCTGGCGGTCGGGCTCATGCTGCTGTGGGATAACGATTTTCGCGCCGTGTTCTGGGTGGCGGTCATTCCTGGCCTGCTGGCTGTGGCGGTGCTGATTTTCGGCGTGCACGAGCCGGATCGTCCGGCGCATGAGGCGCGGCGCAATCCGATCAGCCGGACCAATCTGCTGCGACTCGGTTCGCCGTACTGGTGGGTGGTGGCGGTCGGCGGGCTGTTTACGCTGGCCCGTTTCAGCGAGGCCTTTCTCGTGTTGCGGGCGGAGCAGGGTGGCATGGTGCTGGCGCTCATCCCGCTCGTCATGGTCGCCATGAACATCGTCTATTCGCTGTCGGCCTACCCGTTCGGCAAACTGTCGGATCGGTGCAGCCACACCAAATTGCTGGCCGGCGGCCTGGTCGTGCTGATCGCCGCCGACCTCGTGCTGGCGAGCAGTGCGCACTGGACTGCCGTGCTGGGCGGCGTGGCCTTGTGGGGCGTGCATCTCGGCATGACGCAGGGGCTGCTGGCGACGATGGTGGCCGACACGGCGCCGGCCGACCTGCGCGGCACGGCTTTCGGTTTCTTCAATCTGGTCAGCGGGATGGCCATGCTGCTGGCCAGCGTTTGCGCCGGCCTGCTCTGGGATATCTACGGCGCCGCCTTTACCTTCTATGCCGGGGCCGCGTTCTGCGGGCTGACCCTGGCGCTGCTCGCCGTCCGCCGCCAGCCAGGGTGATCCGCCAGGCCGTTCTCACGGTCAACCGGAAAAAATGCCCAAAATTGAAATCCGCAGGTGGCGCTACCCGTCGCTCAGACTGAACGCGATTCAGTGCCGCGGTATGGCCAGCCACTTGGCGAGCGTCTGGAAGAGCAGTTCGGGGACGACCGGTTTGGCGATGAAGTCGTTCATGCCGGCGACGATGCATTGTTCGCGGTTCTCGTCGAAGGCGTTGGCGGTCATGGCGATGATCGGCGTCCATGCCCGGCCGGGGATTTTGCGGATGAGCGTCGTCGCCTCGATGCCGCCCATGACCGGCATCTGCATGTCCATGAGGATCAGCGCGTAGTTCGTGTTCGTTGCCATGGCGACGGCTTGCTGGCCGTTGTCGGCGACGTCGACGCGCAGGCCGGTGTCACCGAGCAATTCGAGGGCAACTTCCTGGTTGATCGGGTCGTCTTCGACGAGCAGGATGGGCTCGCCGGCGTGATGGCGGTTGATGTCCGCCTCCGGCGACGCAGGGGCGGGCGCTTCTTCGCGCCGGCTTTCCTTGCCCTCCTCGAGGCGCGCCGTAAACCAGAAAGTGCTGCCAACGCCGACTTCGCTGTCGACGCCGGTTTCGCCACCCATCAGGTGGGCCAGACGCTGGCTGATGGCCAGCCCCAGGCCGGTGCCGCCGTACTTGCGGGTGGTCGAGGTGTCGACCTGCTGGAAGGCCTGGAACAGGGTGGCGCGGCTCTCGGCTGGAATGCCGATGCCGGTGTCCTGGATTTCAAAGCGCACCAGCAGGCGCTTGCCTTGTCGTTCGATCAGCCGGGTGCGCAGCGAAATCCTGCCGTGCTCGGTGAATTTGACGGCATTGCTGGCGAAATTGAGCAGGGCCTGGCGCAGTCGGGTCGAATCGCCGCGCAGCATCGACGGGACATCGCCGTAATCGACCTCGATGCTCAGGCCCTTGGCGCGGGCCGGCTCGGCCATGATCGACTGGACGTGGTCGATGATGGTGCTCAGCGGAAAATCGGTTTCTTCCAGCACCAGCTTGCCGGACTCGATTTTCGAGATGTCGAGAATGTCGTTGATGATGGCGAGCAGATGCTTGCCAGCCCCCTCGATCTTGCCCAGGCGGTCGCGTTGCGCCGGTTGCAGCGGCGACTTGCCGAGCAGGTGGGCGTAGCCGAGGATGGCGTTCATCGGCGTGCGGATTTCATGGCTCATGTTCGCCAGGAAGGCGCTCTTCGCCAGGTTGGCCGCATCGGCCAGCTCCTTGGCCTCCATCAGCGTCCTCTCCACAGCGCGCAGCGGCGAGATGTCGGTGAACGTCGCCATCAGTCCATCGTCGAGCAACTGGCCGCCGATCAGCATGGTCCGTTCGCGCCCATCCTTGCACGTCACCCGGTATTCGAGATCCTCGAGTTTGCCGCCCGTGCCGCCGGCGGCATCGATGGCGCGTTGCCAGGTCACCTGCACCCAGTGGCGATAGCTCGAGTCCGGATAGGCCTTCTGCCACCAGCTGTCGAGGGTGGCGATCTCGTCGTGCCGATAACCGAACAGCTCGATGAAACGCCGGTTGATCTGCCGGATTTCCTCGCCCTGCACAAAGGAGAGCGCCACCGGCGCCGCTTCGAACAGGGTGCGGAAATGCCTGTCGCGCTCGGCGCCGAGCAGGGCCTGCTCTGTTTCGCGACGTTGCGTGATGTCGCGCGACAGCATCAGGACGCTGGGCGCCTTGCCGGAGGATGATTTGCGCGTGGTCGACAGCTCGAACCAGCATTGCCGGCCATCGATGTCGAGACTGATGGTGCGCCCGAAATCCTTGCCGGTCTCCAGCGCAGCGGCGATCGACGCCATGACGATGCGGGCGGCATCGAACGGCAGAACGTCGGTGACACGCTTCCCCAGCAGGTTATCCCTGGAGCTCGCCAGCAAGGCTTCCTGGCTGGCAAAAAGGTCGAGGTAGTAGCCTTCGGCGTCGAGTTCGAACAGCAGGTCGGGGATCGCCTGCAGCGTTGCCGCCAGGTTTTCCCGCGCCTCGTGGGTGACCCGGTGGGCTTCCTGCAAGTCGTCGAGCGTTCGCTTCAGGGTCATCGTCTTGGCTGTCACCTGGCGGCGCAGCGTCAGGTTCCAGATCAGCAGCAAGCTGCCCAACATGACCACCGCCAGCACGCCCCAGCCAACGTAACGCCCGTAGCTGACCAGGCTGAGTGGCGTCCCGAACCATTTCCTGCGCAAGGCCGCTTCTTCCTTGGCGGTAACTGCCTGCATTCCCTGTTCGACCAGCTTCAGCGTCTCGGCATTGCCTTTGCGCACGGCCCGGTGAAACCGCCCCTTGTAAAGCTCGAAAGCCTTGAGAAAGGTAGTATCAACACCTGCCTTGTAGAGGTAGAAATTGGCCGGATGCTCGTCCATGCAGAAAACCTTGATTTCCTGACGAATGGCCGCGTTGATGAGTTCCGTGTTGTTCTTGTAAGTCGCCACGTTGGTGATGTCATGCTCGGCCAGTTCGTCGATGCAGGCATCGCCGGCCTGGGCACCGACCAGGAAACCCTTGAGCGTCGACACGCTGCTGATGCCGGAAATCGAGGTGTGGCTGTAGATGGCCACCGGCAGGTCGGCATAGGGTGGTGAAAAGTCATAAAACGCTTCGCGGGGCGGGGTCCGGAAAATCATGTCGATGACGTCCGCCCGGCCCTCCTTGAGCGTCTGCTGGGCTTCCGCCCAGTTGGTCGCCGTCAGTTGAACCTTGACCCCGCTCTTCTTTTCCCAGAGAGCCCAGTAATCGACCAGGTAACCTTCGGCGTCGCCATTGGCGTTGCGGAAAAGATAGGGTGGATAGTTGTCGTCGGTGACGACGTGAAGCATGCGAGGAAAATTTTCGGCCGGGGCATCGGAAGCCCGGGCACCAAATGGCCAGATGACGATCAAAGACCCGATGAGCAGCAGGCATCGGCAAACCGGAGAGCAGGGGAAGGGCAATTTCATTGTCATTTTATGGCAGGCGTTGTCGCCTTGCTTCGTGTAGTCAAATCCTAGCTGAAGTCCTGAGAAACTGCACGATTCAAGTATCGGCAATGTCATATGGCGAGCGGCTTCGGCAGGCTCGCAGGTAAGATGTTCCGCAACCCCGGTTTTTATTTCCACACGCAATCCACGGATATTTCAACATGACGACCGCCCTTGTCCTTTTCGCCCATGGCGCCCGCGACCCGGAATGGGCCAACCCGATGCGGCGCGTGCAGGCCGCCATCCAGCAGCGCATGACGGCCATACCGGTCGAACTGGCCTTCCTTGAATTCATGTCGCCGACCCTGAGCGAACAAGCGGCCGATCTGGTCGCGCGGGGGGCGGAGCGCATCGTCGTGATCCCCATGTTCATCGCGCGGGGCGGGCACCTCAAGAAAGAAGCACCGGACATGATCGAGGCGCTCCGGGCGCGCTACCCCGATGTCCGCTTTGAGCTGGGCAACGCCATCGGCGAGCACGAACTCGTTGTCCAGGCGATGGCCACCGCGACCCTCGAGGTAGCTGGCCTGTAGCTTGCTAAGTAAGGCCCATGCTTACCGTGCTTGTCATCGATGAATCGCGTTCCCGCGCCGGCGAAATTTGCGCCGGCCTGGCGCTGGCCGGCTATCAGGTCGCGGCCATCCTGGCAGGTTCGGAAAACCTCACGGCCGAGGTCGAAAAGCTGCAACCCGACGTCATCCTGATCGACACCGACAGCCCGAGCCGCGACACCCTGGAAAACCTCGCCGCGATGCACCGTGACATGCCGCGTCCGGTCGTCGTCTTTACCCAGGAAGATGGCCAGTCGACCATCCGCGATGCCGTCAGGGCGGGCGTTTCGGCTTATGTGGTCGATGGCCTCGACCCCAAGCGCATCAAGCCCATCGTCGAGGTGGCGCGCGCCCGTTTCGAGGACACCCAGGCCCTGCGCCGGGAGCTTGACGAGATGTCGCAGAAGCTCTCCGACCGCAAGCTCGTGGACAAGGCCAAGGGGGTGCTCATGAAGGCCCGCGGGCTGGACGAAGACGCGGCCTATCACGCCATGCGCAAGCTGGCGATGGAGCGCGGCCAGACGCTGGCCAAAGTGGCGCGCGACGTCATCGACATGGCGCGCGTGCTGCTCTAAAGCTGTGCGGTTACCCCTGCTGTTGCACTGCAACAGTGCGTGTCCGAAGGCGGTTTGCGATAGCCCGGGGCACGGCATCAAAAGACAAATTCCTTTCTATCCAGTTGCTTACGATTTTTTGCGGGAACTGGCACGGCCATTGCGATAGATAGTTCAAAGCGCACGGTCAATGGCGGCCGGGCGAGAGTCGAGCGAATGCCGATTCAGGGACAAGGGCGTCCATCCGAGCTGCCAACCGGCGGTCAGGATGAGACGCCCATTTTGTTTTTTAGATTCTCGCAATCAAGGAGCAAGCAATGGATGACAAGAAACTGGCCGCGCCGGGTGTGTCTGAGGACAAACCGTCTGCCTCACCGTCCTTTTCACGTCGTGATTTCGTTTCAACTGCCTTGGGAGCCTCACTGATGGCCATGGTCCCCCCCGGCGTTCGCAGCGGTGCCTGGGCCGCTGGTTCCGACGCCCCCGAAAAGAAGGAAGTCAAGATTGGCTTCATCCCGCTCACCGATTGCGCCTCGGTCGTCATGGCTTCGGTCATGAAATTCGATGAGAAGTACGGCATCAAGATCATCCCGTCCAAGGAAGCGTCGTGGGCCTCGGTGCGCGACAAGCTGGTCAATGGCGAACTCGATGCGGCGCACGTGCTGTACGGCCTGATCTACGGCGTGCAGATGGGCGTCGGCGGGCCGAAGAAGGACATGAATGTCCTGATGACGCTGAATACCAACGGCCAGGCCATCACGCTGTCGAACCAGATGAAGGACAAGGGCGCCGTCGATGGCCCGAGCCTGGCCGCGCTGATTGCCAAGAAGGAGAAGGAATACACCTTCGCCCAGACCTTCCCGACCGGCACGCACGCCATGTGGCTGTACTACTGGCTCGCCGCGCAGGGCATCAACCCGCTCAAGGACGTCAAGACGATCACCGTGCCGCCCCCGCAGATGGTCGCCAACATGCGCGTCGGCAACATGGACGGCTACTGCGTCGGCGAACCGTGGAACAACCGCGCCATCATGGACAACATCGGCTTCACGGCGACGACGACCCAGGACATCTGGACCGATCACCCGGAAAAGGTGCTCGGCACGACGGCCGACTGGGTGAAGCAGAACCCGAACACGGCGCGTGCGGTCGTGGCGGCCATTCTCGATGCCGGCAAGTGGATCGACTCGTCCATCGCCAACAAGCAGAAGACGGCCGAAACCATCGCCAGCAAGGCCTACGTCAATACCGACACGGAAGTCATCGTCGCCCGCATGCTCGGCCGCTACCAGAACGGCCTGGGCAAGAGCTGGGACGACAAGAACTGCATGAAGTTCTTCAACGAGGGCACGGTCAATTACCCCTACCTCAGCGACGGCATGTGGTTCATGACCCAGCACAAGCGCTGGGGTTTGCTCAAGAGCCATCCGGATTACCTGGCGGTCGCCAAGCAGGTCAATCGCATCGACATCTACAAGCAGGGCGCCACCGCTGCCGGCGTGGCCTTGCCGAAGAGCGACATGCGCAGCTCGAAGTTTATCGATGGCATGGTCTGGGACGGCAAGGATCCGGCGAAGTATGCGGATTCGTTCAAGGTGAAGGCTTAAGGCCAGCCCGGAAGCGTCATTCCCGCGAAAGCGGGAATGACGGTTCGCCCAACGCTTAGGAGAGAACCATGAGCGCAATGACGATGAAATTTCAATTTGGGGCAAAAATTCCGGTTGACCGTGAGATCGGTGAAGAGCCGGTCGTCGAGGTCGCCGCGGCGCCCGTGAAGGAACAAAAAATGGAAAAAACAATGGCCTTGCCCGCAGAGACCGGCACGCCCTTCACCGAAACGCTGGCCAGCATTGGCCGCGCCGTCCTGCCGCCGGTGCTCGGCATGCTGGTGCTGATCGGCATCTGGTACATCGCGACCATGAAGGGCGGCAGCATTCCCGGGCCGCTGCAAACCTGGGATGCCGCTACGGCGCTGTTCGCCGACCCGTTCTACCGCAACGGTCCGAACGACCAGGGCATCGGCTGGAACATTTTGTCCTCGCTGCAGCGTGTCGGCATCGGCTTCGGCTTTGCCGCGCTGGTCGGCATTCCGCTCGGCTTCATCCTCGGCCGCTCGGCCTTCCTGGCGGCCATGGTCAATCCCATCATCAGCCTGCTGCGTCCGGTGTCGCCGCTGGCCTGGCTGCCCATCGGCCTGCTCGTCTTCAAGAAGGCCGACCCGGCGGCGACCTACACCATCTTCATCTGCTCGATCTGGCCGATGATCATGAATACGGCGCAGGGCGTCCAGCGCGTGCCGCAGGATTACCTCAACGTCGCTCGCGTGCTGGCGCTGTCCGAGTGGAAGGTCGTCACCAAGATACTCTTCCCGGCCGTGCTGCCTTACATGCTGACCGGCATCCGCCTGTCCATCGGCACGGCCTGGCTGGTCATCGTCGCCGCCGAAATGCTGACTGGCGGCGTCGGCATCGGCTTCTGGGTGTGGGACGAGTGGAACAACCTCAAGGTCGAGCACATCATCATCGCCATCTTCGTCATTGGCATCGTCGGCCTGATCCTCGAGCAGGGACTGATCCTGCTGGCCAAGAAGCTGACCAAAGAATCGTCGTAAGGAGCGCAGATCATGGACAAATTCGTACAAATCCAGAGCGTCGGGCAGACCTTCGATACCAAGAAGGGCAAGTTCGTCGCCCTGCGCGACATCAACCTGACCATCAAGCAGGGCGAGTTCATCGCGCTGATCGGCCACTCCGGCTGCGGCAAGTCGACGCTGCTCAATCTCATCGCCGGCCTGACCCGGCCGACCGATGGCGTCCTGCTGCTCGAAGACCGCGAAATCGCCGGCCCCGGCCCGGAGCGCGCCGTGGTCTTCCAGAACCACAGCCTGCTGCCTTGGCTGACCTGCTTCGAGAACGTCTACCTGGCCGTCGAGCGGGTGTTCGGCACCAAGGAAGGCAAGCAGAAGCTCAAGGACCGCACGGCTGCGGCGATCAATCTGGTCGGCCTCGACCACGCCAGCGCCAAGTATCCGCATGAAATCTCCGGCGGCATGAAGCAGCGCGTCGGCATCGCCCGCGCGCTGTCCATGCAGCCCAAGGTGCTGCTCATGGACGAGCCGTTCGGCGCCCTCGATGCGCTGACGCGCGCCAAGTTGCAGGACGAGCTCATGAAGATCTGCGAGGCGACCAAGGCGACGACCGTGATGGTCACCCACGATGTCGACGAGGCCGTCCTGCTCTCCGACCGGATCGTCATGATGACCAACGGCCCGGCCGCCACCATCGGCGAAATTCTCGAGGTCAATCTGCCGCGTCCGCGCCATCGCCTGACCCTGGCCCACGATCCGGTCTACATGGGGTGCCGCGCCGCGGTGCTCGAATTCCTCTACGAAAAACAGGCGCACGTCGAAAAACAGGCGGCCTGAAACCGATCAGTCGATTCATCGTCGTCTTGGCGACTTTTGCCCGTCGGGTCAAACCGGCGGGCTTTTTTCTTGATCCATCTCCTATGCAATCCCGGACGTCGGCGCTAAGGTTAGACCATTCGTTTTCGGAGGGATCGATGCCAGGCAAACCGGGCAAGCTGTCGCGCAAGATTGTCGGCATGCTGGTGGTGTTTTTCGTGGTGGCCGCGACGGCGATCGGCCTGACCCTGCTCATTTCCTGGCAACTGGAAGGGGTGGCGGCGGCGATCAACGATGCCGGCAGCCAGCGCATGCGCTCGTACCGCATGGGCCTCCTGATGGCCAGCGACCTGGCCGCCAAGGTGCCCGGCTCGACGGTCAATCAGGTCCTGCTCGAAGAAGTGGGGCGCTTCGACAAGGTGCTCCGCGATCTGCATCAGGGCGATCCGGCGCGTCCGCTTTCGCCGCCGCGCAACGGTGATGTCCTGGCCCGGCTGCAGGCCGTCGGGGCCGTGTGGACGGAAATCGTGCGGCCGCTCGTCGAGCGCTATCTGGCGGCTTCGCCGGACGAACGCGGCGCCGTGCTGGATCGTTACGATGCCGAACTGGAACCCTTCGTCGGCCAGATCAACGCCCTGGTGCTGGCGATGGAGCAATCGTATGCCGTCGATACGAATCTCCTGCGCACCGTGCAGGCGGCGCTCGTCGCGCTGGCCATCGTCGGTACCTACATCCTGATTCGTTTCTTTTCCCTGCTCGTCATCCAGCCGGTCAACGAGCTGCATGCCGGCATGCAGCGCATGATCCGAGACGACCTGAGCGTGCGCGTCCCGTTCACCAGCAACGATGAACTCGGCGGGCTGGCCAACGGCTTCAACCGGATGGCCGAGCACCTGGAGCGGGTCTACGGCACGCTGGAGGAGCGGGTCGAAGCCGAGACACGGCGTCTCGCCCAACGCAACCACGAATTGAGCATCCTCTATTCGGTCACCACCTTCCTCAGCGAGCCGGCGCCGGTCTCGGTGCTCAGCCAGGGCTTTCTCGACCGCATCATGAGCGCGCTGGGGGCGGATGCCGGGGCCGTCCGGATGTACGAACCCCATTCGGAGCGCCTGTGCCTGGTCACCTCCGAGGGCTTGTCCGATGACTTTCTCGATCGCGAGGCCGACATCAGCTGCCACGACTGCCTGTGCGGCGAGGTCTTCCAGAGCGGCGTTCCGGCGGCGTTCGCTACGGCCGCGCCGCCCGACGGCATGAAATTCCGCACCTGCGTCCGCGAGGGCTTTGCCACGGCCACGGCCTTCAGCATCCTCTACGACAAGCAGAAACTTGGCGTTTACAACCTCTATTTCCGTCGCCCGCAGGCCCTGTCCGAGCAGGAGGTGCATCTCCTCGACACGCTCGGTCACCACCTCGGCGTGGCCATCGAGAACCAGCGCCTCAAGTCGCGCGAAAAGGAGTTGGCTGTCTCCGAAGAGCGCAACCTGCTCGCTCAGGAGCTGCACGATTCCATTGCCCAGGGCCTGGCTTTCCTCAACATCGAGGTCCAGTTGCTGCAGGATTCCCTGCGCAAGGGCAAGGTCGACGAGGCGATGCAGACGGCCGGCCAGCTGCGCGAAGGCGTCCAGGAAAGCTACGACGACGTGCGCGAGCTGCTGGTGCATTTCCGCACCCGCGTGCATCAGTCGGACCTCGATACGGCCATCCAGTCGACGCTGGAGAAATTCGAGGGGCAGACCGGCATCGCCACCGAGTTCGACCGCGTCGGCGCTGTCTCGACCCCCGTGCCGACCGACGAAATCCAGATCATGCACATCGTCCAGGAGTCGTTGTCCAACATCCGCAAGCACGCCCAGGCCAGCCGGGTGAAGGTGGGCGTGCGCCGGGACGCCGGGCGGATTACCATAGAGATCGAAGACGATGGCGTCGGATTCGATCCGCAGAACGATCCCAACTGCTTGTCCGATCGCCACGTCGGCCTGAAAATCATGCGCGAACGCGCCCACCGCATCGGCGGCGAGTGCCGTGTCGCGTCGAAACCGGGCGCGGGCTCACGGGTGACCTTGACCCTGCCCCGCGACAATAAAGAGGCTGTCTGAGATGAGCGAAAAAATCCGAGTCCTGCTGGTAGATGACCACACCCTGTTTCGCAGCGGCATCAAGTCGCTGCTCCAGCGCAACGACGATTTCGAGGTGGTCGGCGAGGCCGGCGACGGGCTGGAAGGCATCAAGCGCGCGCGTTCGCTCAAGCCGGCCGTTGTCCTGCTCGATTTGCACATGCCGGGCGTTTCCGGGCTTGAGGCGGTCAAGGTCATCGCCGAGGAAATGCCGGACATCAGCGTGCTCATGCTGACCGTCTCCGAGGACGCGCAGGATCTGGTCGATGCGCTGCGCGCCGGGGCCAGCGGCTACCTGCTCAAGAACATCGAGACCGATGCGCTGACCGATGCCATCCGCCGTGCTGCGCAGGGCGAGTCCGTGGTGTCGCAGCAGATGACGGCCAAGCTCATCCAGGGCGTGCGCAACCCGCCGAAAGTCGAGGCGGCCGGTCATGAACGCGACCGTTTTTCCCCGCGCGAACGCGACATCCTCGGCTCGCTGGCGCACGGCGAGAGCAACAAGGAAATCGCCCGCAAGCTCGACCTGGCCGAAAGCACGGTCAAGATCCACATTCAGAACATTTTCAAGAAGCTGAACATGAGCAGCCGCGTGCAGGTGGCGCTCTACGCCGTCGAACACGGCTACGGGCAGGTTCGACCGTCCTGAGCGATGCCGGCCTGGCCTTTGACGGTCAACCGGAAAAAACAGCCAAAATCAAAAAACCCCGACCGCAGGGTCAGGGTTTCGTTTGCCATCCCGCACCGCCTAGTGCGAGGGAATCGGGTGGGTCCGCTGCAGATGCTCGTAGGTTTCAGCCAGCTCCTTCACATGCTCATACTGGCCGGTGTCGCAAGCGTGCTGCATGTTTTCGATGATCATCGTGTGCAGCCTGCAAACGCCGTCCGGCGTGCATAGCAACACCTGACTCATTTCGGCGGCAACTGTGACGGGAATGTGTTCGTGCTCTGCGATGGCCTCGATTTCACCGCGGTCAAGATCGCAATAATCAATAACGTCCTGGATAGACAGCATCAACTCCTCCTGAATGAAAGATCAAAACGTCAGGTTGGTCAGCCCCTGCTCGCTATTTTTGTTCTTCCGTCCTTTGTAATTGGTATAGGTGGAGGACCCTTTCAGTTTGGCTCAAAAATCCGGAAAAGCAATACACCAAAGGAACTAGATTGACCGTCGCGTATTGCCAAGCCGACCGCTAGAAAATCAGGCGGCCGTCGGGCAGGGGATGGCTCAGCTGCAGGCGGGTGATGGTCGGCAGGAGGTCGAGGCGGGTGTCTTTTTTCAGTTGCACGGCGCGCGCCCGGAGTTCGTCCAGCGACACATCGACGCGATCGCCGCCAGTGGCAAAGGCAATGGTATTACCGCTGTCGCACGATGGGAAAACGGCCACCCGGCCATCGAAGGCGGCACGAATGCGCCCGACGCTTGCCGCGTAGCCCTTGTTCCAGCCCAGCAGGTTGAAACTGCACAGGCCCGTGTCGCTCAATCGAGCCCGGCAGGCCTGGTAGAAAGGTTCCGTATCGAGCGCGCCGGCCTTGGCATCGGGGTCGAAGCCGTCGATCAGGATCATGTCGTAGCGCCGGTCGCCGCTCAGCATGTAATCGGCACCGCAACCGATCACCACATCGAGCCGGCGCGGATCGTCCGGCAGCTTGAAAAACTGGCGCGCGACAAATTCGACCTGCGGGTTGATCTCGACCACGGTGATCCGGCAATCCGGCAAATAGCGGTAAATGAACTTGGCCAGCGAGCCGGCACCCAGGCCGATGAGCAGCGCGTGGCGCGGCCAGCGCGCCAGCGGCCGCATGAGCAGTCCGGCCATCATCTCCCGCGTATAGGCCAGTTCCAGCGACCAGGGCCGGGCAATCCGCATGGCCCCCTGAATCCAGTCCGAACCGAAATGAAGATTGCGGACGCCGCTGTCTTCGCTGATATCGACGGAATGCCGGGGAATTTTTTTCGCGGGTCTCATGGCCACTAACTTGGGGCTGGTACCCCCAGGTGGAATCGAACCACCAATTCGCCCTTAGGAGGGGCGTGTTATATCCATTTAACTATGGAGGCACTTTGGAGCGCGAATTGTACCGATCAAGATACGACTGTGATAGATTTTTGAAAACAGAATATTAAGAAAGCGAGGGAGCGCCCATGTTTGATAATTTTGCGAAGCGCCCGATAGCGCAGCAACTCATCGCTGCAATGATCGCCGCCCTGGTGGTCGTCTTCTCGATCATGACTCTGGTCGTTCAGAAAAAGGCGGACACTGCCGCCGTCGCCGTCGCCGAGCGCAACCTTGAGCACGAGGCCACCTTGATGGCCGGCATGCTCGAATCCCTCTTCACTGCCGTGCAGGTCAGGGGCGAAGATGGATCGAAGTTTTTCAACAAGTTTATCGGTGGCGTTCCCGAACTGGGAAGCGGACTGGTCAAGACCGGGGAGGTCGACTTGCCTGTGGTCCGGCTGGGCAACGAGGTGCTCAACGGCAACGACCGCCTGCTCAAAGCCTTTCGCGAACTGACCGGGGACGACTCGGCTTTCCTCGTCTTCCGTGACAACAAGGTTTATCGTCTGGCCACCCTGCTCAAGGACAAGGATGGCAAGCCCATGAACGGAACGCCGCTGCCCGATGGCGACCCGGTCGCCAAGTCCCTCCTGGCCGGAAAGGACTATCAGGGTCTGGCAATTCGCGGCGGCAAATACAATTTCAGTACCGTGAAGCTGCTCAGGGGCGCCGACGGCAAGCCCTGGGGCGCCTATTCCGTGCGGATTTCCCTCGACAACGATCTGAAGCGCATTCGCGACCAGTTTGGCAGCCAGGTGGCCGGCAAGACGGGTTACGTCTTCATCGTTCGGCCGACCGATGAAAAAACGATCGGCGAGTTTGTCCTGCATCCGAAGTTGCAGGGGGTGATGGTCGGCGAAACGGACGTGCCGGCCGTGGCAAAGAATGCCATTGCCGAGCTTATTTCCCGCAAGACCGGCATGGTCCGCTACGACATGGTCGATGCATCTGGCAGCACGCGCGAAAAGATCGTTTTCGGCGCAACCTCGCCGTCGTGGGGTTGGGTGGTGGCCACCGGCAGCTGGATTGATGAATATCTCGAAGAAAGCCGCGCCCTGCGTAACCTGGTGGTCTTGATCAGTGTTGTTGCTGCGATCATTCTGGCGGCGCTCGTTTATATCCTGGTCAATGCCCGCTTGCGTGGTCTCGGGCAGATGGTCGAGGAAGCCCGGCGCATCAGTAACGGCGATCTCCGCTCGACGGGCTTGCAGGCCGTGGGCGACAGCCGCAACGAAGTTCATGTCATCGGCAACGCCTTCCATCAAATGGCGGAAAGCGTCAGGTCTCTGGTTCGCGGGGTATCGGCGTCGTCTTTGCAGGTCGATTCGGCTGCCGGCGATTTACAGAGTGCTGCCAAGTCCGCGCTGGAGGCTTCCGAGCAGGCGTCGTCTTCGGCCTCCGGAATCGCGTCCTCCGTCGAGCAATTGTCGGTCAGCATTACCCATGTGGCGGACAACGCCAACCACGCGGCGCAGATTTCCGAAAACGCCAAGGAAGTCACGACCACGGGGCGTCAGGTGGTCTCAACCGCCATGGTCGAACTCGAACGCGTGGCGGTCGATATCAACGAATCCGCACTGCTGATCCAGTCGCTAGGCGAACGTTCCAAGCAGATATCCAGCGTGGTCGGCGTCATTCGGGAAATTGCCGACCAGACCAACCTGCTAGCCCTCAATGCCGCGATCGAGGCTGCGCGGGCCGGCGAGCAGGGCCGCGGATTCGCCGTCGTGGCTGACGAGGTTCGCAAGCTGGCCGAGCGAACTTCCGTATCGACGCAGGAAATCGCCGGCACCGTTTCCGCCATTCTTGAGGAGACCGGGCGAGCCGTGCAGCGCATGCAGACGGTCAGCACGAACATGAGCGACAGCGTGGAAATGGCTCGTCAGGCCGGAGAGTCGCTGCAGGTTATCGACGAGCGTGCGCAGGAAACGGTGGAGGTGGTGCACGGGATTGCCGACAGTACCCGCGAACAAAGTGCCGCCAGCCAGGAAATTGCCCGCCTCGTCGAAAACATCGCGCAGTCGGCCGAAGGCAGCAGCGTCCGGGCGCTCCAGAACAGCGACCGGGCGCAGAACCTGCAGCGTCTGGCCAAGGAATTGCACGTCCAGTTGGACCGCTTTACCACCTGATCTCCGGGCAAGCGGCTAGAATTCGTTCTTTCCCAACACGGCGCCCTGTGGGGCGCCGTTTTCATTGCGACCGATGCCCTACCTGAAACTTTCATCCGCCTGTCTGGCCTACGGCCACGTGCCGCTTCTCGATCACGCCGATTTCCTGCTCGATCCGGGCGAGCGGGTTGCCCTGATCGGCCGAAACGGAACCGGCAAATCCTCCTTGCTGGCGGCCATGGCTGCGGGTTCGGGACGCGGTCGGCTGGATGATGGCGAGGTCTGGGTGCAGCCAGGCATCCGCGTCGGCTACGTGCCGCAGGAACCGCCGTTCGATGCCGAGTCCACGGTTTTCGAGGCGGTCATCTCCGGCATGGGTGAGACTTCGGCCTTGTTGTCCGAGTATCACGACGTCTCGCATCGGATGGCGGAAGGTGATGGCGATCACGAGGTCTTGCTCAGCCGGATGTCCGATCTCCAGCACAAGCTCGAAGCGCTGGGCGCGTGGGCGTATGAGGCCCAGGCAGAGCGTGTCATCGAACGTTTCGGGCTCGACCCCGATGCCCGGGTGGGCAGCCTTTCCGGCGGCCAGAAAAAGCGTTTGGCCCTGGCCCAGGCGCTGGCCGTGGCACCAGAGGTGCTGCTGCTCGACGAGCCGACCAACCACCTCGATATCGCCGCCATCGAATGGCTGGAAAACCTGCTGATCGAATCCGGTGTCACGCTGTTTTTCATCACCCACGACCGCTCCTTCCTCGATCGCGTCTGTACGCGCATCGTCGAGCTCGACCGCGGCAAGCTGGCCAGCTTCCCTGGCAGTTTCAAGGAATATCAGCTGCGCAAGGAAGCGCTCCTGCACGAAGAGGCGCTGGCCAATGCGCGGGCCGACAAGCTGCTCAAGGAAGAGGAAGTCTGGATTCGCAAGGGCGTCGAAGCCCGGCGCACGCGTGCCGTCTTTCGTGTCCAGCGCCTCGACAAGCTGCGGGCCGAGCGTCAGGCACGGCGCGAGCGCATGGGCAAGGTCAATCTGCAACTGGATGCCGGCGACAAGAGCGGCAAACTGGTGGCCGAACTCGAGCATGTTTATAAATCTTACGGTCAACGGGAAATTGTGCGCGATTTCTCAACCCGCATTCAGCGTGGCGACAAGATCGGCCTGATCGGACCGAACGGCGCTGGCAAGACGACGCTGCTCCGGCTCATCCTCGACGAAATCAAGCCGGATTCAGGCATCGTGCGCCAGGGCACGAAAATGGATATCGCCTATTTCGACCAGTTCCGTACCCAGCTCGACCCCAATTCAACCCTTTCCGACGTCATTTCGCCGGGTTCGGACTGGGTGGATATCGGTGGCGCCCGCAAGCACGTCATTGGCTATCTCGAAGACTTCCTGTTTGCCCCCGAACGGGCGCGTTCACCGGTCAGTTCCCTGTCCGGTGGCGAGCGTAACCGCCTGCTGCTCGCCCGTTTGTTCGCCAAGCCCGCCAACGTCCTGGTTCTCGACGAGCCGACCAACGACCTCGACATCGAAACGCTGGAACTGCTCGAGCAGTTGCTGCAGGACTACGCAGGCACCTTGTTCCTGGTCAGCCACGACCGGACATTCCTCGACAACGTGGTGACGCAGACCATTGCGGCAGAAGGCAACGGCGTCTGGCATGAATACGCCGGCGGCTACAGCGACTGGGCGTCCTACAAGGCCAGTGTGGCTCGCGATGCGGTCAAGCCGAAAGCCGAGGCCAGGCCAGCGGAGAACGCCAAGCCCGTCGTGTCTGCCAAAGCCAAGGGAGACAAGCTGTCGTGGAAAGAGCAGCGGGAACTCGAAGCCTTGCCGGACAGGATTGCCCAATTGGAGGCCGAGCAGGCCGACCTGAGCAAATTGCTCGAGGATGCCACGCTCTACCAGAAGGATCCTTCGGCAGCGCAACGCGCATCCGAGCGTCTGGCAGCCATTGACGACGAGTTGCTCGAATTGCTCGAGCGCTGGGAAGCGCTGGAAGCGCGCGCCGGGAACCCCGGCTGAACCTCGCGTTCAAACTGCTTCAACGGGAATGTCGATGACCTCAACGAATAGCACCTGGCGCACGCCGCTGATTATCCTGATTGCCGGGTGCGTCATCCTGACGCTGTCGATGGGCGTCCGTCACACCGCCGGCCTGTTTTTGCAGCCGATGACCGCCGATCACGGCTGGACACGCGAAACCTTCTCTTTCGCCTTCGCCCTGCAGAATCTGGTCTGGGGCTTGGGGTCGCCGTTCGCGGGCGGCCTGGCCGACCGATTCGGTGCGGGACGTACCTTGTTTGTCGCGTCACTCCTCTATGTGCTCGGGCTGGTCCTCATGTCGGTTTCGCCGACGCCGCTGACCCTCGATCTGTCAGCAGGTCTGCTCATCGGTCTGGGCTTGTCGGGTACAACCTTCCCGGTCGTCATGGGCGTCATCGGCCGGCATACGACACCGGAAAAACGCAGTCTGGCCCTGGGCATCGCCAGCGCAGGTGGCTCGTTTGGCCAGTTTGCCGTGCTGCCCATCGGGCAGATGATGATCTCCACCTACGGCTGGCAGAGCGCGCTCGTCCTGCTGGCCTGTGGCGTCGGCCTGATCGCGCCGCTGGCCTACGCCATGGCGGATGGACACAAGCCGTCGGCGGGGGCGGGGCAGTCGGTCATGGAGGCATTGCGCGAAGCCAGCGGCGAACGCAGCTTTCACTATTTGTTCTGGGGCTATTTCGTCTGCGGTTTCCAGACCGCCTTCATCATGCTCCATCTGCCGTCGTATCTTGTCGATGCCGGCATGTCGGCTAATGTCGGCATGACTGCGGTCGCCCTGATCGGCTTGTTCAATATTTTCGGTTCATTCATGTTCGGCTGGGCTGGCGGCCGTTCCAGCAAAAAGAACCTGCTCGTGTGGATCTACGGCTTGCGCGCCGTCGCCATATTCATTTTCATGCTCGTCCCGCTGACCGTCGCGGCTGCCTGGATATTCGCTGCGGTGATCGGCATCCTCTGGCTGGCCACCGTGCCCCTGACCAATGGCCTGATTGCCCAGATTTTCGGGTTGCGCTACATGTCGATGCTGGGCGGCGTCGTGTTTCTCGGGCATCAGCTGGGAAGCTTCCTGGGCGCCTGGCTGGGGGGGCGGGTTTTTGACGAGACCGGCTCGTACATGCTGGCCTGGTCTCTCTCCATCGGACTTTCCATCCTGGCGGCCCTGTGTTCCTGGCCGATCAACGAAAAGCCGCTGGCTCGTCTGGAGGCGGCAAAGTGAATCCGAAGTGGCGCTGGTTCCTTGGCGGCGTGGCCGTCGCTCTGGCCATTCTGGTGCTGGCCTTGCTCTTTGCCGCATACCAGATGCCCGAATTGCTGCTTGATTGGGCCAATTTGCGCTATTGCGGCTAGATTTCGCCTTCCGCCTCACGCGCCGGCATCGGCAGTAGCCCGAGTCGCTGGCGGACCGACTCCGGCGTGATGTTGAGCAGTTCGCCGATGTCATTGTAGTCATCCGGCAAGGCGGGGTCGTCCCAGCTGTAGGATGAATGCCGGGCCAGCCGAACGGCGAGCAAGACGTTCCGGACGCGAGGGCTGCCGGCATCGTCTTCGTCGATCAGTGTCCGGAGCAGTTCAGGCAGGTTCCAGACCCGGCAGAGTTCGAGCTGAATTTCCTGAAAGGTGAAGCCCAGCGTGGCTTTCTGGGCGTCGGCGCTGCGCATGGTGGGATTCTGCCGTTGCTGATCCTGGATGGCCAACCCGAGGCGGGGTGCAGAACACCAGACGAGAATCTCGGCGAGGTCGTGCAGCAGCGCGGCGATGCGCACTTCTTCCATATTGACGTCGTGGCGCCAGATTGCCCAGTCCTGGGCGTAATCGGCAGCACGCTGGGCACGCCGAACGATCTGGAGGACGCCGAGAAGGGCGTGCGGACCGCCCTCCCTGAGCTGGTCCTCAATGGTGAACAGCTCCGTGAAATGATTGAAAAACGGTTCGATTCCCGCCATGACGACAGAGCTGGCGATGGTCGTGATGTCGTGCTGCAAGGCGTGGCCGCGCAAGGGCTGGATAAAGGCCAGCACGCGGACCGTCATGATCGGGTCCTGCAGGATCAGGCGGGCGAGTTCGCGGGCGTCGACGCGATCCAAATCAGCACGCATTTCCTCGATTCGTCGTTTTGTTACCCGAAGAACGGGCAAACCATTGTTGCTGAAAAACAAGGACCAGGCGTCTAGATCCGGGAGCGGGTGGTCGAGCATGGTGGTCAGGCTTTCGAATGGAGATCGAGGATTCGCCGGGAGTGTAAGCGGGCGGGCTACACCGGGCAAGCGCGATGGCATGCGATAATCGCGGTCAATTCAACATTGTCTCGACTGCCATGCGCTACGCGATCGTTCCCGTTACTCCCTTTGAGCAAAACTGCACCATTTTCTGGTGCGAGAATACCCGTCAGGCAGCCGTGATCGATCCGGGCGGCGATATCGAACGCATCCTTCGTTTCCTTGAGGATGAAAAGCTGGAACTCGCCAAGATTCTCGTCACGCATGGCCATATTGACCATGCCGGTGGCGTGGCGGCGCTGGTTGAACGGAGTGGCGTCACCGCTATCGAAGGGCCGCACGAGGAAGACCGTTTCTGGATCGAGGGCATGCCCCAGCAGAGCAAGATGTTCGGTTTCCCCAATGTGCGCAGCTTCGAACCAACTCGCTGGCTTAAGGATGGTGACAAGGTCAGTTTCGGTGAGGTTGAACTGGATGTCCTGCATTGCCCCGGGCATACGCCTGGGCACGTCGTGTTCTTCCATGAGCCGAGCCATCTGGTTCAGGTTGGCGATGTGTTGTTTCAGGGCTCGATCGGACGCACAGATTTTCCGCGCGGCGACCACGACACCCTGATTCGCTCAATCAAGCAGCGTCTTTTCCCGCTGGGGGACGAAGTTGATTTCATTCCTGGGCATGGGCCGATGTCGACCCTGGGTGAGGAGCGAAAATACAACCCGTTTCTGAGCGGTCGATTCGGCTGATCAGGAAACGGGGTGAATCTTCGAGGCCCAGCTAAAGGCTTCCAGTTGCGCCTCGAAGAACTCTTGCCCGTCGATGCCCAGTTTTTCCAGTCCGCTGGCTGCGGCTTTCAGTTCGTGTTTGTCCGCTGCCGTAATGACGTCCAGAAGCTCGCCGAGCCCGCCTTCGTGTTCGACCAGTGCTTTCTGCGCCACCTCGGGTAGCGGCAACTGACGCAGGATTTCAGGCATTGACATGCCCAGCAAGACGTCCAGCAGCGAGAAGGTGCCGATCATGAATGCGGTATCGGCCAAGTGCTCTGCGGGAAGCGTCGGTGACAGGCGCCTCGCCAATATTTCGAAGAGGCGTCCCCTTGCCGCCGCTTTCTGCAATAGCGGATTCGGATGCTGGCCGTTATTGGGGTCCGAATAGACCAGCAGTTGCAACCACCGTTGCAGTTGCCGGCGTCCCAAGAGCGTAATGGCCTGATTGAAACTTGTGATCGGGCTGCCTGGTGACAAGGCTGCCGAATTGACCAGTCTGAGCAGGCTGTAGGAAAGTTTCGGTTCCTCGCGGAAGACCGTGTCCAGCAAACCGGTATCGGCGTCGTCGGCGATCAGCGTGAGCAACTTGAGCAGTTTGAGTCTGGTGATGTCCGCTTTTGAACTTTGGGCTGAACGCGTGAGCAGAAATTCGCAGGTGGAAAGAACGCATGCGTTGTTTAACACCCACTCCCTGTCGTTGTGGGTATGAACGTCGGTGGCCACCAGCGTGGTCCGCGTGGCAAGGCCTATCAGCGTATATGGCGGCAAGCTCCGGGCATGGCTGCTGCCGATCAGCAGGTAGTCCCAGCCCCCGGCTCCTGGCAGCTTGGTGTCCGGAGACGCCGTCAGTCCAACCTTTCGACGGGCAATCCGCAGACTGGCTTCAAGTTCCTTCAGCGCTTCGAGGTCGCGGGCGTCGGGGTGGGCACCAAATACCAGAACCGACCGCTCGGTGAGTGATCCAATTTCCTGGCAGCCTTCGAATGCCGGCAAGAACCACGCTAGACGCTGGTCAAACGCATCAAGCAGCGGAGAGGAAAACAGTTGGCCAATCGTCTCGGGGGACGGTTTACTGGCCGCGAACTCCACGGCGAAGCCCGACCAGCTGTCATCGGTACCGAGTAGCGGATAAATGAAAACGGGCGCCGTGCTGGGCATGGGTTTTTCTCAGGTTTGTTTTTGCCAATGTTAGCAAACTTGTCTGCAGACGTCGCGACGACGGTCATCGGAATTCCGCATGCGGTTGCGGTTTTGCCTCAGCATATAATTGCCGGATGTTTCCTGCGTATTGGTCTCGAGCTGTCGCAGATCTGGCTCAAGGTGATTCCGTCATGGCTGAACTGGTCGAGCGATATACCGGCGCCACGCTCGTTTCGCGTGGCGATGCGTTTGGCACGCTGGCCAGATCAATTGTCGGCCAGCAAATATCGGTAAAGGCCGCGGATGCTGTCTGGCGACGATTTGCCGAGCGGGTCGGTGAAATGGCGCCGGCGCCTGTCATGGCCATGTGCGAGTCCGGACAGCTTGAAGGGTGTGGCCTTTCCCGTCGCAAAATCGAGTATCTCGGGGATTTGTCCTTGCATTTTGTGGCCGGGAAAATAGACCCTTCTGCCTGGTCCGCTCTCGACGATAGGCAAATCATCGATAAATTGATTGCAGTCCGAGGCATTGGTCGATGGACCGCGGAAATGTTCCTGATCTTCCATCTGTTGCGGCCCGATGTATTTCCACTAGACGATATCGGTTTGCAACGTGCGGTCAATGAACGATACTTTGCCGGAGAAAAACAGACCCGCCAAGTGCTTGCCGAGTTCGGAGAACGCTGGCGTCCCTGGCGTTCCGTCGCGACCTGGTATCTTTGGCGGAGCCTTGATCCGCTACCTGTCGAGTACTGAAACTGTTGCCTTCTTACCTTTGGGGTAAAATGCGCGCCAACTTAGCAAACGAGCAGTCCATGAAAACTAGTTTCCTCGACTTCGAACAATCCATTGCCGACCTTGAAGCCAAGATCGAAGAGCTGCGCTTTGTGCAGGATGATTCCGCCGTCGATATCTCGGAAGAGATCGAGCGCTTGGAGAAGAAGAGCGGTCAGTTGACCAAGGATATCTATGCCAAACTGAGCCCGTGGCAGATTTCCCAGGTGGCGCGTCATCCGCAGCGTCCCTATACGCTGGACTATCTCTCGCTGATCTTTACCGATTTCGAAGAGTTGCACGGTGATCGCGCCTTTGCTGACGATCACGCAATTGTTGGCGGTCTGGCGCGCTTCAATGGTCAGCCCGTGATGGTCATTGGTCACCAGAAGGGTCGCGATACCAAGGAAAAGATTTATCGCAACTTCGGCATGCCTCGCCCGGAAGGCTATCGCAAGGCACTGCGCCTCATGAAACTGGCGGAGAAATTCGGCATTCCGGTCATGACTTTCGTCGATACGCCGGGTGCCTATCCGGGGATCGATGCCGAAGAGCGTGGACAGTCCGAGGCGATTGGTCGCAACCTGTACGTGATGGCAGAGTTGAAAGTGCCCGTCATCGTGACAATTATCGGCGAGGGCGGTTCTGGTGGCGCGTTGGCCATTGCTGTTGGCGATACCGTGCAGATGCTGCAATACTCCACTTACTCCGTGATTTCGCCGGAAGGTTGTGCCTCCATTCTCTGGAAGAGTGCAGAAAAGGCACCTGAGGCCGCCGAGACCATGGGTATTACAGCTCAGCGATTGAAAACACTGGGTTTGATCGACAAAATCGTCAATGAGCCGCTTGGTGGCGCCCACCGTGATCATGCCGCCATGGCGCAGAATCTCAAGAAAGCGTTGCAGGATGCCTTGAAACAGCTCTCCGGCTTGTCGACGGCCGAGCTTCTGGCGACTCGCTACGAGCGCCTGATGAGTTATGGTCGCTTCAAGGAACAGCCCGTCAGTTGATCTGCTGACCCGGGTCGGCTCCTTTCTCGCTTCCCGTCTGCCGCCGGATGAGCGCCTTTGGGTTGGGCTCTCCGGTGGTTGTGATTCCGTTGTCCTGCTCCATATCCTGAGCCGCCTTGGTTCTTCGCGCCTCGCCGCCGTTCATGTTCATCACGGTCTTTCACCCAATGCCGATGCGTGGAGTGAGTTTTGCTCCGATTATTGCAAGCGTCTGGGGGTGCCGTTGACGATTCGCCGAGTCTCGGTCGAAACGTCCTCGGGGCTGGGGATTGAGGCCGCTGCTCGGGCAGTACGCTACGCGGCATTCGCCAATTGTTCGGATGGCAGTCTCTTGCTGGCGCAACATCGTGGAGATCAGGCAGAAACCGTGTTGCACAATCTCCTCCGTGGGAGCGGCGTAACTGGTGCGGCAGGAATGCCGGCTGAGCGTGCCTTTGGCCATTTGCGCTTGTTGCGGCCGCTGCTCGATGTTTCCCGCTTCGAAATCGAGCGCTATGCGATTGCCGAAGGGTTGGAATGGATAAGCGACGAGAGCAACGCCGACACCACACTGACCCGTAATTTCCTGCGCCATGAAACGCTAAACGCGATCAGTCAGCGCTTTCCATCGGCGGAAGCCTCATTGGCTTTGGCTGCCCGCCATTTTGCTGAAGCAGCAGGCCTGCTTGGTGACTTGGCACACCAGGACTGGCTGCTGGCGAGTGATGGTGAAAAGGCCCGTATGTCGGTCTTGAGGCAGATGTCGCTGCCCCGCTTGAAAAACCTGCTGCGCTACCGCTTGCGTTGCCTGGGCTGGCAGGTTCCCGTGACGGCGCGTCTCGATGAGTTCGCCCGGCAACTGCAATCCGCAGCTCCGGATCGTCACCCGGAACTGTGCTTGCCCGACGGGAAAATGTGCGTAGCCCAACGATACCTTCACTGGCTGTCGGAAAAATAACAAACTGTTACCAAGCGCCTTTCCGCGGCGATTGGCCTTAAGTTACAATCAACAGATTACTTATTCCATAAACAGGCCATGATTACTGGATCCATTGTCGCCATCGTTACACCCATGCATGAAGATGGCAGCCTCGATTTGAACGCGTTCCGCAAGCTGCTCGATTTTCACGTCAGCGAAGGAACCGATGCTGTGGTTGTGGTGGGGACTACCGGCGAATCTCCGACGGTCAATGTCGAAGAGCATTGCGAACTGATCAGGGTAGCCGTCGAGCATGTGGCCGGGCGCATTCCGGTGATCGCCGGTACCGGCGCGAATTCGACGGCCGAAGCAATCGAGTTGACCGAGTTTGCCAAGAAGGCCGGCGCTGATATGGCATTGTCCGTGGTGCCTTACTACAACAGGCCAACGCAGGAGGGACTGTACCGTCATTTCAAGGCGATTGCCGAGGCGGTTGAGCTTCCCGTTCTGCTTTACAACGTACCGGGTCGCACCGTCGCAGACATGTCGAACGACACGATCCTGCGTCTGGCCGAGGTGCCGGGCATCGTTGGCGTCAAGGATGCTACCGGTAACCTGGATCGCGCTTGCGACCTTATTGCGCGCGCACCGAAGGATTTTGCGCTGTATACCGGAGATGACATGACTGCCGTGGCGACGATCAGCCTTGGTTTTCATGGCGATATCTCGGTTACTGCCAACGTTGCACCCCGGTTGATGCACGAAATGTGTGTTGCGGCGGCAAGCGGCAATATTGCCCGGGCGCGCGAGATTCACTTCAAGCTGCTCGGCCTGCATCGTGATCTGTTCTGCGAAGCCAACCCGATTCCGGTCAAATGGGCTGTTCATAAGCTGGGCCTGATGCCCAACGGTATTCGTCTGCCCCTGACGACTCTCTCTGATGCAGGCCAGGCTCGTGTATTGGCTGCGATGCGTCAGGCTGGTGTGCTCGCCTGAGCGGAGTAAAGAAAACATGAATTGTCGGCTTTCTGGCCTTTCCCTTTCGTTGCTGGCGATTACGCTGGCTGGTTGTAGCGCCCTTCCTGATTCCCGCAAGATTGAATACAAATCTGCGGGCAAGGTACCCAGCCTTGAAGTGCCCCCCGATCTGTCCCAGATCGCGCGGGATGATCGCTATCTGGTGCCCGATGTTGCAGGTGGCAAGGGCAGCGCGACCTTCTCGGCCTACAGTGCAGACCGTACGCCGCAGGCACAGGCGCAAAACGGAGTGGTTTTGCCGCAGGTGGACAAAGTCCGTGTCGAGCGCTCGGGGAACCAGCGCTGGCTGGTGGTTGCTGCGCCCGCCGACAAATTGTGGGATACGGTCAAGGACTTCTGGCAGGAAACCGGGTTCATCGTTTCCATCGAGCGTCCTGAAGCAGGCGTGATGGAAACTGACTGGGCCGAAAATCGCGCCAAGATTGGTGACGATTTCGTTCGTAATGCGCTGGGGCGCTTGCTGGATTCTCTTTATTCGACGGGTGAGCGCGACAAGTTCAGGACGCGCTTTGAGCCGGGGGCGACCCCCGGTACAACAGATGTTTTCATCAGCCATCGTGCCATGGAGGAGGTATATACCTCTTCGGCCAAGGACGATACGCGCTGGCAGCCTCGTGCGGCCGATCCTGAACTTGAAGCCGAGATGCTTCGCCGCTTGATGGTTCGTCTTGGCTCGGAGGAGAAGCGAGCAGAGGCTTCTCTCGCTTCTGCCAAGGCGGAACCGCGTGCCAAACTGGCCAAGGCTGATGACGGTAGCGGAACGCTGGAGGTTCTTGAACGTTTCGATCGGGCATGGCGCCGCGTTGGCTTGGCGCTTGACCGTGTTGGATTCACGGTTGAGGATCGTGATCGTTCGCGTGGATTGTATTTCGTTCGCTACGTCGATCCCGAACTGGATAACCGCAGCAAGAAAGACGACGGTTTCCTGTCTAAGCTGGCATTCTGGAAGAGTAGTGAGCCTCCTGCCAGTTCCAAGGTTCAGTACCGGATTTATGTCAGCGACGCGGGTGATCAGAGTGTCGTCAAGGTGCTGACCAACGAGGGCGGCACCGACAAATCCGAGACCGCCAAGAAAATCCTAGCCTTGCTCTTGCAACAATTGCAGTGATTCGTTTTGCCTCGCTCGGCAGCGGCAGCGCTGGAAATGCGCTGCTTGTCGAGCATGAGGCAACCTGCCTGATGCTTGATTGCGGCTTCGGGCTGCGCGAGACGCTGGCGCGTCTTGAAAAGCGAGGGCGCTCCCCTTCAGATCTGTCGGGGATTCTGGTGACCCATGAACATGGCGACCATATCGGTGGGGTCTTTCGCCTCGCGCGCAAATTTGAATTGCCGGTATGGATGACCCATGGCACCTGGGTTGGGAGTCGAGAGGCTGATTCGGGGCTGGATTTGCACATCATCGACAGCCATCGGCCGTTTTCTGTTGGCGGTCTTGAGGTTCAACCATTTCCTGTTCCCCACGATACGCGCGAGCCGGTTCAATTTGTCTTCTCGGGAAATGGCATCCGGCTTGGGGTGTTGACCGATATCGGCGAACCGACCCCGCATGTGTGCGATATGCTGTCAGGCTGTCATGGCTTGGTGCTGGAGTTCAATCACGATGCCGGGATGTTGGCGCATTCGACTTATCCCGCATCCTTGAAGCGACGAATTGCAGGTCGCTATGGACATTTGGAGAATCTGGTTGCCGCGTCGCTGCTTGGGGAGATTGACTGTTCTGGCTTGCAGTCTTTGGTCGCGGCGCATTTGAGCGAACAAAACAATCGACCTGAACTGGTTGTAGCTGCTGTTGCTGACGCGCTGGGATGTTCAGCGGACTGGGTTGGCATTGCAACACCCGATCGGGGATTTGACTGGCGAACGATCGCCTGATCCTGGCTACTCAGGACATAAAAAACGGGGCCGAAGCCCCGTTTTCTTTTCATGCAAGAAGATTACTTCTTGGCGGCGTCAGCAGCCGGAGCAGCGGCCGGAGCAGCAGCTTCAGCCGGCTTGGCAGCTTCAGCAGCCGGAGCGGCAGCCGGGGCGGCAGCCGGAGCAGCGGCTTCAGCCGGCTTTGCGGGTTCAGCAGCCGGGGCCGGAGCGGCAGCAGCCGGGGCCGGAGCAGGAGCAGCAGCCGGGGCTTCCGGCTTCTTGCCACAAGCAGACAGGGCAACGGCGAGCAGAGCAGCAACGAGAAGAGACTTATTCATGAGATTTCCTTATCGACAAGAGGCAACAAAATCTTAATTGATCAGAGATCAGGAGCTACCTAATCAGTCTGCAATTATAGCAACAATTTATTTTGCGTGGGCGAGTCGTGCTGCAGTGCGGTATCGAGGCGTTGTATTAGAGTCCAAGGACCGTACCGGAAATGCTTTCGCCATTTTCCGCCCAGATTTCCTTGAATCGGGTCAGGTAGGGCCGGACCTCATCGATTTCGTCAATCAGCAGCTTGCTGCGGGGCAGGTCTCGCTCGAATCGGATCAGCGCATGCTTGTCGTCGACAAGGATCATGCTGTCACGCAGATGCGAGAGTTGTGGCGGAGTTTGATGAGCCGATGCGCGATGGCCGTAGGTGGCCAGCAGCGTAAGGAGTTGCGGATGCTTTTGACGAATGAGGCTGCTGTTGCGGACAGCGATTTGCAGTGTTTCACCCTGTCCGGACTGGAGGATGCGCTTCACGTGGAGCATCCGGGCATCCGAATCGAGTTTCAATGACGCGATGTCTTCGTCATAGATCGATATCTTGTGGCAGGCAATGGCCAGGAGGCGGTCCAGTGCCAGTTGGTAGTCTGCCCAGGAGGTAATCAGTTCGCGAGCCATGGCGCATAGTGTAACCGATTGATAGAATTCGCGCTTTTTCGGAGTTGACCGTGCCGCTCGGGACCATCGAATCGCTCGACCATGAGGCGCGGGGCATTACCCGCCACGAGGGCAAAGCTATTTTTGTCGATGGCGCATTGCCCGGCGAGACTGTTGAATATGCCAGTTTCCGAAGAAAGCCGAAGTTTGAACTGGCGCATCTGGTCAAGGTTCTGAAGCCATCGAACGCGCGCGTCGAGCCGCGTTGTCCGCATTTTGGCATTTGCGGCGGCTGTGCCATGCAGCATATGGATCACTCGGCCCAGGTCGCTGCCAAACAGCGGGTTCTTGAGGATAGCCTCTGGCATATCGGGCGGGTTCGTCCGGAGACCATGTTGCCCGCAATCCATGGCTCACCGTGGGGCTACCGGCATCGTGCCCGTCTTGGTGTCAGAAACATTCCGAGCAAGGGCGGGGTATTGATCGGGTTTCATGAGTGGCGGAGCAGTTACATCGCCGATATCCGGACCTGTGCCATCCTCCCGCCGCATGTGTCGGCGCTCCTCATGCCACTTCGGGATCTGGTTGCAGCGTTGTCCATTTCCGAGCGCCTGCCGCAGATCGAGATTGCGGTTGGCGAGGTTTGCACGACGCTGGTTTTGCGCATCCTGATGCCATTAAGTGCCAAGGATGAGCAGTTGCTGCGCCAATTTGCCGATCGGCACGACGTTGTCTTTTTCCTTCAGCCCAAAGGGCCGGATACGGCCTATCGCTTTTATCCGCAGGATGATCGACGTCTGACGTATGGTTTGCCCGAGTTCGGCCTGGAATTTGAGTTCAAGCCGACCGATTTTACGCAGGTCAATCACGCGGTGAATCAGGTCCTGGTTCGTCGTGCCTTACGCCTGCTCGATCCGCAGCCTGGCGAGCGGATTGCCGACATGTTTTGCGGCCTGGGCAACTTTACGCTGCCGATTGCCCGCTCCGGGGCGTCGGTCGTCGGCGTCGAGGGGAGTCCGGCACTGGTCAGGCGTGGGCAGGAGAGCGCGAAGGCAAATGGTCTGGCAGGCGCGGTGGAGTTTGGCGTCGCCAACCTGTTCGAGTGTACTGAGCAATCCCTGGCGGCCCTTGGTCGCTTTGACAAGATGCTGATCGATCCGCCGCGTGAGGGGGCGATCGAACTGGTTCGCGCCCTGGGTGCAGATGCGCCGAAGCGTATCGTCTATGTTTCCTGCAACCCGGCTACGCTGGCGCGAGATGCGGCCGTGCTGGTGGCCACGAAGGGTTATCGTTTCATTGCTGCAGGCGCGGTCAATATGTTCCCGCATACGGCGCACGTCGAGTCAATCGCGCTCTTCGAGCGCCCATAGGAGCCAATTGGCGGGCGCAAAAAAAAGGCGGCCTTGGCCGCCTTTTTGATCTGCTGGAACAACGCGTTAGTCGCGTTCGCCGGTAAGCGCCATGATCAACTGCAGCAGGCCGACGAAGACATTGTAAATGTCCAGATAAACGGCCAGGGTTGCGCTGACGTAGTTGGTTTCTCCGCCCTGAACAATGCGGCTGATGTCGTAGAGGATGTAGGCCGAGAAGATGCCGACCACAGCCACTGCGATCGTCAGCGACAACGCAGGAATCTGGAAGAAGATGTTGGCCACGGCAGCCAGCAGGACAAGGATCACGCCAGCAAACAGGAACTTGCCCATGCCGGAGAAATCACGCTTGCTGACGGCAGCGATGGACGACATCGTGAAGAAGATGGCACCCGTGCCAGCCGCGGCCATGGCGATCATCGTTCCGCCATTGGAGAAGCCAAGGGCGACCTGCAGGATGCGCGACAGCATCAGACCCATGAAGAAGGTGAAACCAAGCAGCAGGGCCACGCCCAGTCCGCTATCCTTGTTCTTCTCGATGCCCCACATGAAGCCGATGGCGATGCCCATGAAGAGCAGGAAGGAGATGAACGGGCTGCCCGCAAAGAAGCTGAACCCCATCTGGATACCGACCAGTGCGCCAATAACCGTCGGTACCATGGAGAGGCCGAGCAGCATGTAGGTGTTGCGCAGAACACGGTTCTGCTGCAGTGCTAGCTCCGCAGAGCCCTGATTGGCAATCTCGAAGTTGGTGTTCATGCAGGAAACTCCTTTGTGTTGTTTCGACAATGACTAAGACTAACGGAGGAGGGGTGAAGTTTCAATGACTCCTGTGCGCTTTTGTATCGGATTGTACCGGTGGTGACTGTGATATCATGCGCGCCTTCCGGGTCTGTGGCAGAGCGGTTGAATGCACCGGTCTTGAAAACCGGCGTGGGGAAACCCATCGTGAGTTCGAATCTCACCGGACCCGCCAGACATTGCATCGGCCCCTTTTGGGGCCGTTTTGCTTTGCTGTGTCGCAGGCTGCGACAATATGTCGCATCGCCGTCCGGACCCGAGGTCGCTACCATGGCGCCATACGCGTAAGGGGGCGACCGATGAAACCAGTTCAGAAAACTCAGAATCAGCCGGAAATGGCGTCGTTGTTGCTCGGGGCCGGGTTTGCGCTGGCTTCGTTGATTATTTTGCCGGCTGTTGCGCAGCGTGTCGGGCTGGGGTCGAGCGTGACCATCGCCTTGCGTGGCGCCTTGATGCGGGCAGCGAATCGTTTTTGATCTGATCGCTACCGTTTGAGCAGTAAAACAGGCAGACTTCGGGTCTGCCTTTTGTTTTTCCCGACTATGAAAAAGTATTGGTTGATCGGCGTGGCGCTGGGGCTGGCGGTTTTGTTGGCGGCTGCCATGCTGTTGCGCGGCGCTGCCCAGGCGCGCACGCCCGGATTGCCGGCGGGGGGCGATTTCGTTCTGCAGTCTGCGGCCGGGCCGGTCGATTCGAAAGCCCTGCGCGGCAAGGTGCTGCTGGTTTATTTCGGCTACACGCATTGTCCGGACATTTGCCCGGCTTCGCTGGCCTCGGGCGGGCAGGTGCTGAAGGCCTTGAGCGAGGCGGAGCGGGACAGGGTGCGGCTGATCATGATTTCGGTCGATCCGGAGCGTGACAGCGTCGCGCATTTGAAGGAATACACGGCGTTTTTCCACCCTGAGATGATCGGCGCGACCGGCTCGCCCGAGCAGATCGCGGCGCTGTCGAAGGCATTCGGCGCGGGGTATGTGAAGCAGCCGGCGGGCGCCGATGGCAGTTATTCCGTCGATCACACGACTTCGACCTACGTCGTCGGGCCGGATGGGCAGTTGGCCGCCGTGCTCGAACTGGGTGCGTCAAACGAAAAGGTGCTGGCGGTCGTCCGGAGGTTGCTGTGATGCGACCATCGTCGCTGGCGCTTGGTTTTCTGGCGGTTCTGGTTGCGATTTGTCTTTTCATTTTTGGGCATTTTTTCCGGTTGACCGTCGAAGACTCGCCAAAGGTGACCGCCAACCGCGCGCTGGTCGAAAAACTCGGCCTGACTGACTTGGCGCTATTCACCGAAGCCCGCTACACCCGCCACCCGACCCAGGCCGACCTGCATTCGGCCTTGCAGGATCATCCCGGCGCTTTCGACCATTTTCCCAGCGGCTCGCTGCTGCCTCCCCCGGCTATCCTGACCCAATCCCATGCGCATCTGGCTGGAAAAACAACGTCACCTGATTGATTTCACGCTGGCCTCGCTGGCCCGGCGCAAGACGAAAAACATCGGCCTGCTGCTGGCCTACACGCTGCTTGTCTTCGTGCTGGCCTCGCTGACGCTATTCACGCAGGCCCTGCGCACCGAAGCGACCTTCGTTCTGGCCGGTTCGCCGGAAGTGATTTTGCAGCGCATGGTGGCCGGCCGTCATGACCTGATCCCGCCCGGCTATCTCGACAAGATCGGCCGCATCCGCGGCGTGCAGAAGACGGAAGGGCGGCTCTGGGGCTATTACTACGACCCGGTGGTCAAGGCCAACTACACCTTCATGGCGCGGCCGGCCGAAGAAATCGCCGACGGTCACATCATGGTCGGTAACGCCCTGGCCCGCGAGCGTGGGCTGGCGCTGCACAACACCATTTCCTTCCGCTCCTACGCCGGCAAGCTGTTCAGCTTCGAGGTCAGCGGCGTGCTGTCGCCTGATTCGGAACTGCTCTCGGCTGATCTCGTGCTGCTTTCCGAAAACGATTTCCGCAAGTTCTTCGAATATCCGGCCGGCCACTACACCGACATCGCGCTGTCTGTCGCCAACCCGCAGGAAGTGCGCACGGTGGCCGCCAAACTGTCGAGTGCGCTACCCGATTCACGCCCCATCCTGCGCGAGGAGGTATTGCGCACTTACCAGAGCGTGTTCGACTGGCGCGAGGGCATCGTCCTGACGGTCCTGGCCGGGGCCATCCTTGCCTTCGCCATCCTCGCCTGGGAGAAGGCTTCCGGGCTGTCGGCCGAGGAGAAGCGGGAGATCGGCATCCTCAAGGCCATCGGCTGGGAAACCGGCGACGTCATCCGCATGAAAACCTGGGAGGGCCTGCTCATTTCGCTGACCGCCTTCCTGCTCGGCTTCATTGCCGCCTACGTCCATGTCTTCCACTTTGGCGCGGCGGTATTCGAGCCGGTGCTCAAGGGCTGGTCGGTGCTTTACCCGAAATTCACGCTGGTTCCGGCCGTCGATGGCCTGCAGATCGCCACCCTGTTCTTCTTCACGGTGTTCCCCTACACGGCGGCGGTGCTCGTGCCGATCTGGCGGGCGGCGATCACCGACCCCGATGCGGTGATGCGATGATTGAGCTATCGAGTATCAAGAAGGCCTTCAATCAGGGCCAGCCCAACGAATACTGGGCGCTGCACGGCATCGATCTGACGGTTGAAGCCGGCAAGGTCACCGCCTTCCGTGGCCCGAGCGGTTCGGGCAAGACCACGCTGCTGACCATCGTCGGCTGCCTGAGTCGGCCCACCCACGGCCGGGTGCGCTTCAAGGGCGAGGATATTTCCGGCCTGCCCGAACGCTTCCTGACCGACATCCGCCGCCAGAGCTTCGGCTTTGTCTTCCAGCAATTCAACCTGATCAAGGGCCTGTCGGCGCTCGAAAACGTCATCCTGCCGGCCTTCCCGACCGGCCGGCCACGCGCCGAACTGGTCGCGGCGGCGGGCGAGCTCTTCGACCAGCTCAAGCTCGGCCACCGTAGCGCCGCCAAGGTCGAATGGCTGTCCGGCGGAGAGCAGCAGCGTGTTGCCATCGCCCGCGCCCTGATCAACAACCCGGAAGTGATCATCGCCGACGAGCCGACGGCCAACCTTGATACCGCGCTGTCGCGGGAATTCATGGCCATCCTCGAAGGCTTCACGGCGGCCGGCAAGACGGTGCTGCTGACCAGCCACGACCCGCTGGTCGTCGAGTCGAGCGCCGTGCATCGGGTGGTCGGCATGCGTGACGGCCGCCTCGTGGACGGCTGATGCTCTTCCAGCCCGCCATCATCGCGCTGCTCATGGCCGCCGGCGTCGCGGTGCTCATGCTGCTCGCCGCCGCGCCCTTTGCTGTGCAGGTCATCCGCCACTGGGACATCGCCAGCGGTTCGGAGCGGCAACTGGCGCTGGAGCGCCGCACCTACCTGTTCTCGACGCTGCTCTCCTTCGTCATGCTCGTCCAGCTGGCCGCGTTGCTGCTTTTTGTCTTCAACGCCGACCGGCTGTCGGTGATGTTCGTCGGCGCCATGTGCGCGGTCGGTACGCTCAACGTCAATGACTACGGCTTTCCGTCGCTCATCGCGCAGATGGCCATTTTCTTCCTGGCCGCCATGTGGCTGGCCATCAACCACGTCGATACGCAAGCCCGCGATTACCCGCTGGTCCGCATCAAGTACGGCCTGCTGCTGCTTTTGCTGCCCTTGCTCGCAGGCAGCTTCTGGCTGGAGTTCCAGTATTTCTCCGGTCTCAAGGCCAATGTGATCACCTCGTGCTGCGGCAGCCTGTTCTCCGGCGAGGCCAAGACCATCGCCGCCGAAGCCTCCGGCCTCGAACCGCTGCCGGCCATCTGGCTGTTCTATGGCGCGATGATCGCCGCAATTGGCGTGGCGCTCTGGCATTGGCGGCGCGGCGGGCGGACCAGCGGCTATCTACTGGCACTGGCCAGCGCCGGTGCCTTCATCGCCGCCATCACCGGCGTGCTCTCCTTCATCTCGCTCTACATCTACGAGCATCCGCACCACCACTGCCCGTTCTGTATCCTCAAGCCGGAATACGACTACCTGGGTTACTGGCTCTACGTGCCGTTGTTCGTCGCCACGGCGGCCGGTCTGGGCGCTGGGGCCGTCCAGCCCTTCGCCGGGGTGCCCAGTCTGGCCAAAATCATCCCTTTCATTTCTCGGCGATTTTCCGGGTTGACCGTGGCAGGCTATATTCTGTTCACGGCGCTGGCCACCGGCTTCGTGCTGACCTCCAACCTGATCCTGATCGAACACTGAGATGCGCTTTCTCCTGATTTTCGCCCTGTTTTTGAGCGCCTGCGGCAGCGAGACGCCCAAGGCCAACATCAATATTGGCAGCACCGCCCCGGCTTTCCAGACCAGCCGGCTTGATGGCGCTGCCGAGCAGTTTCCCGCCGCCTATGCCGGCAAGGCGCTGGTCGTCCGCTTCTGGGCTGACTGGTGCAAGTTCTGCGAGGGCGAAATGAAGGCCATCGAACCCGTCTATCGGGCCAACCAGGGCAAGCTGCAGGTGCTGGCGATCAACGCGGGCCAGGACAAGGCGACGATCAGCGCCTTCATGGCCAAGCTCGGCGTCAGCTACCCGGCGCTGCTCGACGAGAATTCAGCCATCGCCCGCAGCTATGGCGTGGTCGGCCTGCCGACCACCTTCTTCATCGACGGCCAGGGCATCGTGCGCGGCAAGATCGTCGGCGAGGCGGACGAAGCGACCTTCGCCCGCCATGTCCAGGAATTGCTGCAATGAGCGAGAACCGCGCCTGCGACCTGTGCAGCCTCGATGTCGGCGTCAAGCCCTTCGTCCTCAACACGCCGGAGAAGCAATACCAGTTCTGCTGCGAAGGTTGCCGGGGAATTTACGAGATGTTGCATGACATCAAGGAAACGCCGGTTCAAAATGAGCAGAATTCAGCCCAGAAATCCTGAAAGGAAACGACCATGATGACCGAAGAGATGATGAAGAAAATGCCGCACATGATGAGTACGGCGGGCCACATGATGAGCAAACCGATGGCGACCGGCGCCATGATGGCCGGTGCCGGCTTTGCAGCCGGCAAGGGCCTGCTCGGCGGTGCGCTGTTGCGCAATCCGCTGACCCTGCTGGCCGTCGGAGCGGCGGGTGGCATTGCCGCCGGTTTCCTGCTCTTCAAGTACCAGAAGGAAATCGTCGATGGCCTGTCCAAGGCGACCGGCATGGGCAAGGATTTCGCGCTGCACCAGAAGGAAAACCTGGCCGACCTGATGGCCGAAGCCCAGGACAAGATCGAGGGCAATCCGCCGCCGGTCAGCGAAACCTCGGCGGCCTGACGGAGGCAACATGACGCAAACCGCCGAACTGGCGCAACGCATCGTCGTTCTTCATCGCGAGCCGGGCTATCTGCGCCTCGAACTGCCGGCTGAGATCTGCGGCGAGGCCGCCGTGGCTGCCATCGAAGAAGGCATGAAAACCCTGGTCGGCCTGAGCAGTGCTGCGGTCGACCGTGGCTGGAAGCGCATTTCCATCCGTTTCGACGCGCAGGCATTGAGCACGGCCGAGGTTGCCCGACACCTGTTCAGCCTGCTGCCCGGCCTGCCGCTTGAAGATGCGCCCGCTGCCGAGCCGGAAGCCGCCCCGTCCATCGACCTGAACAATGGTTTCCAGCCACTGCTCGACAAGCTCAAGGCGATCATCATCCCAGCGCAACCGGCCCCGGAAGGCTCGCTGCAGGCGCGTTTCCAGCCGATGGTCGAAAGCGCGCTGACCGAGAAGGCAATCACCAACTTCTTCAACGACATCGTCGCCTTCTACCTGATCCGCGTGCATTGGGACCTGATCACCAAGCGCTGGCTGCAGAACCCCGTCGCCCACAGCAATGCCTGGCTGACGGTGTTCTACCTCGTCTTCCTGCTCGTCCGTTACCGCAAAACCAAGTGACGCCGAAACATTTCCGGATCGCCCACCGCCTGCGCCGCCGCCTTCGGGTGCTGGCCCCTTCGCTCGAAAAAGAGCAGGAGCGGTGCTACATCCTGGAAATCCTGCTGCGCAAGCATCCGGCCATCAAGGAGGTGCGCATCGTCGCCGACATCGGTTCGCTGATCGTCGAATACGACCCGGCGGCCTTGCCGGAAGAACGCCTGCTGGCGACGCTGGATGCCGTGCTCGGCAACCTGATTGCCGCGCCGAAAGCGGCGCCCGTCGTTGCCGCGCCGGTCGATGGCCCGGTGCAGGAATGCTCGCTGGCCATCGAAGGCATGAGCTGCGCCTCCTGCGCTCTGCTCATCGAAATGAAGCTCAAGCGCGACCCGCGTGTGCGCTACGCCTCGGTCAATTTCGCCGCCGAGACGGTGACGGTCAATGGCGTCATCGACCGCGAGGCGGTGTCGAAAGTCGTCAGCGCGCTGGGCTATACGACGCGGCCGATGGACACGCTGGCACAGCGCCGCCTGATCGTCGAGCGTGAAAAGGAGCGCGTCGAGGAAGCCAAGAAACGCTTCATCCAGGCGGCCATCCTGACCGTGCCGGTGATGATCTCCGGCATGGCCATGCATCGCTCGCCGGCTTTGCGCGTCATGGAATTCGCGCTGTCGTCGGCCATCCTGTTCGGCAGCAGCAACAGCATTTTCCGCAAGGCCTGGATGCTGGCCAAACAGGGCGAAGCCAACATGGACACGCTGATCGCCATCGGCGCCGGCGCCGCCTGGGCCTACAGCATTCCCGGCGTGTTCCGGATGCACCACCACGTCTATTTCGAGTCGGCGGCCGGTATCTGTACCTTCGTGCTGCTCGGCCGCTACATGGAAGAGCGCGCCAAGGGCAAGGCCGGCGAGGCGATCCGCAAGCTCATCGAACTGCAGCCGGAAACGGCGCTGCGCATCGAGGCCGACGGCAGCGAATTCGAAGTATCCATCGACGACGTGCAGATCGGGGATCGCCTGCGCGTGCGGGCCGGCGACAAGATTCCGACCGACGGCTGCGTCCTCGAAGGCGCTTCCTCGGTCGATGAAGCGATGATCACCGGCGAATCGCTGCCGGTGGCCAAGACGGCCGGCGACAAGGTGATCGGCGGCTGCCTGAATGGCAACGGCAGTTTCGTCATGACGGTTACCGCCGTTGGGGGTGACACCGTTCTGTCCGGCATCGTCAAACTGGTCGATCAGGCGCAGGGCAGCAAGCTGCCGGTGCAGAAGCTTGCCGACCGCATTTCGGCCCGCTTCGTGCCGGCCGTCGGCGGCATTGCCGCGCTGACCTTCGCCGGCTGGGCCATGGCCGGGCATCCGGTGTCCGCCGCGCTGGCCCATTCCGTCGCCGTCCTGCTCATCGCCTGCCCTTGCGCCCTCGGGCTGGCCACGCCGACGGCGATCATGGTCGGCACCGGCCAGGCCGCCAAGCGCGGCATTTTCATCCGCAACGGCGAGGCGCTCGAAACGGCGGCCAAGCTGACTACCGTCGTCTTCGACAAGACCGGCACAATTACCGAAGGCAAGCCGGTCGTCACCGATACTTTCATCCTGCCCGGTATGGATGAGGCCCGGCTGGCCAGTCTGATTGCCGCAGCCGAAGCCGGTTCCGAACACTTCCTTGCCCGGGCGCTGGCCGAGTGGAGCAAGCCACGCCTGAAAGACACGCTGGCCGCCGAATCCTTCGCCGCCCACCCGGGGCGTGGCATCACGGCGCAAGTCGATGGGCTGGACATCGTCATCGGCAACGCCGCGCTGCTCGACGAAATGGGCATCGCCTGCGCGCCGCTTGCCGATGAAGCACACCGGCTGGCCGAGCAGGGCAAGACCCCCGTCTTCATTGCGGTCGACGGCCAACCGGTGGCCATCTTCGCCATCGCCGACCAGCCGCGTGCCGGTGCCCGCGAGGCCATCGCGCTGCTGCATAGCCTCGGTCTCAAAACCGTGATGGCGACCGGCGACGTCGACGCCGTCGCCCGCCATGTCGCCCAACTGGTCGGCATCGACCGCGTCGTCGCCCGCGCCACACCGGCCGACAAACTGGCCGTCATCCACGAATTGCAGCAGGCCGGCGAGAAGGTTGGCATGATCGGCGACGGCATCAACGACGCTCCGGCCCTGGCCGCGTCCGACGTCGGCTTTGCCATCGGCGGCGGCGCCGACATTGCCGTCGAATCAGCCGACATCACACTGGTCGGCGGCGACATCGCCCGCGTTGCAGCCGGTATCGACCTGTCGCGGCGGACCATGGCGATCATCCGCCAGAACCTGTTCTGGGCGCTCGGCTACAACGTCATCGCCATCCCGGTCGCCGCCGCCGGCCGCCTCAACCCGATGATCGCGGCGGCCGCCATGGCGATGAGCTCGACTTCGGTCGTCGCCAACTCCCTGCGCCTGCAGCGGTGAACATTTCAATTTTGGCCATTTTTTCCGGTTGACCGTAGGAATCCCGTTTTGGACCACAGCCACCACCACGCCATCGCCGAATTTTCCTACTGGCTTGCCTTCATGACCGGCCTGCTCGGTAGTGGCCATTGCCTCGGCATGTGCGGCGGGCTGGTTTCCGGGTTTTTCATGAAACTCGGTGCCAAGGGTGTCTGGCCTTATCTGGCCTATCACGGTGCGCGGGTTGCCATCTACACGGTCGTTGGTGTAATTGCCGCAGCGATTGGCGCGGTGCTCATTTCCACGGGGCAGTTCGGCAAGCTGCAGGGCGTGCTGCAGATCGTTGCCGGTATCGTCGTCATCCTGCTCGGCCTTGATCTGCTCGGCGTTTCACCTTTCCGCAACCGTCTTGGCTTTGCCCCCATCGCCTGGCTGCGCCGGCAGTTCATGCTGGCGGTGCAGAAAGGCCCGGTGGTCGGCGCGTTGATCGGCGGCGCGATCAACGGCCTGATGCCGTGTTCGATGACCATGGCCATGGCCGTCAAGGCGACCACGGCGCCATCGATTCTGGAAGGTGGTTTGCTCATGCTGGCCTTCGGCGCCGGCACGCTGCCGTCGATGCTCTCGGCCTCCTTCCTGTTCGGCAAGCTCGGTCCAAAGTTGCGCGGCTGGTTGCTCAAGGGCGCGGCGCTGTTCGTCATCGCGCTGGGGGTGTCGACGCTCTGGCAGGGCATTCGCTACTACACGGTGATGAACAGTTTGCTGGGCTAGCTGCGACATTTTGTCGCAGCCTGTCCCTATCACCAGGCGCTAATATTTCACGGCTAATAATCAGCTACAGGGAGAGCAACAATGAAACGCCGTGACCTTCTCAAGATGTCCGTTCTTTCCGGCCTTGCCGCCGCTACAACGCAGGCCAGTGCGAACACCGCATGCGCTACCGACGGCACACCGAACCAGTTCATTCCCAAAAAAGCGGCCGATGCCAAGCCGCTGGAAAACGAGTTCGAGAAATATCCGAAGTGCCCGTATTGCGGCATGGATCGCAAGGAACACCACCGCGCCCGCATGCTCGTCCAGTATTCCGACGATCTGGTGGATGGCGTTTGTTCCATCCATTGCCTGTCGCTCAGCCTAGGCGTCAATATCGACCGCGAACCGAAGAACATCTGGGGGCCGGATTACGGCTCAACGACCGAGCCGCGCCCGCTGACCCCGGTCGATAGCATGGTTTATCTGATCGGCGCCGACCTCAAGCATGCGATGACCAAGCGCAGCAAGCATTCCTTCGCCTCGCTGAGCACCGCCAAGGAGTTTCAGGCCAAGCACGGCGGTTCGCTGGGCAATTTCAATGACGCCCTGCGCGAGTCCTATCTTGACATGGCCGCTGACGTTGCCATGATTCGCAAGAATCGTGAAGAGCGTCGCAAGCGCGCCGCGGAAATGAAGAAGGGCTGATGCGCCGTCGACTGTTTTTATTGTTAGCTGTTGCGTTCTGGGCACCGCTGGCGGTTGCCCAGAACCTTCCCAAGCCCGGCGCAAAGGATTTGTGTCCGGTGTGCGGCATGCTGGTGTCGAAATACCCGAACTGGGTGGCCGTTGTGACCTGGAAAGACGGCCATGCCCATTTCTTCGACGGTGCCAAGGACATGTTCAAGTTCCTGCATGACCTGGCCAAATACGCGCCAAACCATCGCAAGGACGACATCGCAGGAATCTACGTCACCGACTTCTACAATCTCGAACGGATCGACGCGCGTAAGGCCTTTTTCGTCACCGGCTCCGATGTCCTTGGCCCTATGGGGCACGAATTCGTGCCGCTCGCCAGCCAAATGGACGCCGCCGATTTCAGCAAGGATCACAAGGGAAAGCGGACCTTGCGTTTCGATCAGGTGACCGCCGATCTGGCCTCCGGGGTCGATTCGGGCAAGTTCTGAGCACCGCTTCCGGCGCTCAGAGGTCCAGAAACTCCACGACTTCGTCCGCCCGCGCCATCGTGTCGGCGTAGCCCAGGTCGATCAAGGCACGGGTGTAGGGCTTTTCAAACAACAGGTAACTGGTCAGGGTCCCATTGCGCCGGTTCATGCCGCCAATGCCACCGAGCATCATCCGCATGGCCACGGGCAGGGCACTCGCATGTTCCGCGGCAATGCGCTCAAGTCGTTCCGACGGTGAAATGATCAGCGCCTTGACCGGTCGCAGGGGAATGTCCGTCTTTTCCCTGACATCGGGTGGAATGGCCGAGAGCGTGCGGTTGATGCGCTGCATCCGTTCAATATCGACGGCCAGGCTGTCGAGGAAGATGCTGGATAGCGCGTGACCGGCAATCTGGGCCAGCGATGGATGGCTGTCCACCCGGCGACGTTCCTGATGCTCGTTCTTGCGTCCAGCGCCAATGATCAGTACCCGTTCAGCACCAAGATGGATGGCCGGCGAGATTGGCGCCAGCTGACGCATCGAACCGTCGCCAAAGTATTCGCGATGAATCTTGGTAGCGGGAAAGATGAAGGGAATCGCACTCGATGCGAGCAGGTGATCGACACCGATTTCCGAGCGGATACCGATGCGCTGGACCCGGTGCCAGGGCTGGGCATCGGGATGGCCCTGAAAGAAATTGATGTTGTCGCCGGATTCGTAACCTGAGGCCGAGATGCTGAGCGCGTGCAGCGCGCCCTTGGCGATCGAGCGCTGGACGCCGTTGAAATCCAGATGCCGGCTCAGCAATTCCCGCAGGGGCGAGTTGTCGAGCAGCGAACGCGGACGGCTGCGAATCAGCCAGCCCAGGGTCAGCATCGTCATCCAGCGTGCGCCTGAAACGCCAATGCCCAGAGGGTCTGCCCGGTAGATGTCGCCGGCATGCATGTTTCGCCAGAAGCTGGCCAGTACGGACACCGCCTTGCCGAAATTGTCCGCCAGGCAGGCGATGCTGGCTGCGTTGATGGCGCCGGCCGAGGTCCCGCAAAGGATGGGGAAGGGGTTTTTCTTGCGGTTGGTCGACAGCTTGGAGACGGCGAGTAGCACGCCGACCTGATACGCCGCTCTGGCGCCGCCGCCGGTCAGGACCAGGGCGGTCTTCGGCGAACTGGTTGCGGCCTGGGTCATGCCCGGTTGGCGATCGGTTGGTGCAGCATGCGCCGAAGCCGGCAGGACTTCTTGTTTTTCATTTTCCCCCTCCATGCAGCTGCAGCCAATGTGCCTGCATTATTCCGGCAGTATAGGGGGAGAAATTTATCCGCTCAATCCAGCCGGGTGCGCAGTGCGTCGGCCCAGCAGTTCGGCGTTTCATAGAGCCGAACCTGTTCGAGCATGAGGTGGTTGCCGTAGGTGTCGCGATAGACCGCATCAAGGCGTTCGAAAGCGATGCGCGCCAGATTCTCGGCTGTCGGCACGCGGTCGAGAATGACCGTCTTGTGGCCCGGTAGCGAGGAAAGGAAATCGACGATCGCCTTGTCGCCGGCAAAGGCCAGGAAGGCGTGATCCCATTCATTGACCAGATGCACATTGGCCAGATCCTTGACCTGCGAGAAATCCATCACCATGCCATTGGCGGCATCGCCAGCCTTGTCGATCACGCTGCCGGAGAGGGTGATTTCAATGGCGTAGCGGTGCCCGTGCAGGTGGCGGCACTGGCTTTTGTGGTCGGGGATGCGGTGCCCGGCATCGAATTCGAGACGGCGGGTAATCAACATGGTCATATTGCTCGACAAGGCGGTCGCGGATTATACAATGCGCCATGCTTACTACAGACGATCACCGCCGCGATAGCGCCGGATTGCGCTATGTCTATCCCGTGATATCGCGTCGGGCCGGCGGGGTATCGGTCGGCATCAACCTCAATCCAAACAATGCCTGCAACTGGGCATGCGTCTATTGCCAGGTTGAAGGCCTGACCCGCGGCGGGCCGCCGCCAATCGATCTTGAGTGCCTCGAAAGGGAACTGGCCGGCTTTCTCGATGATGCGCTGCATGGGGATTTCATGCAGCGTCAGGTGCCAGCCGAGGTTCGCCAATTGAAGGATGTGGCATTTTCCGGGAACGGCGAACCGACGAGTGCAGCCGAATTCGCCGAGGCGGTGGATGTGGTTGGCCAGGTTCTGTCCCGGTTTGGGCAAAATGGGCGACTGCCGGTACGCCTGATCACCAACGGCAGCCTCATGCATCGCGACAACGTTCAGGTTGGTATCCGGCGGCTGGCTGAACTGGGGGGCGAAGTCTGGTTCAAGATTGACCGGGCCAGTCCCGAGGAGGTCGCGGAAATCAACGGCATTCCCGGTCAAATGCTAAAAGTATCAAGGAATCTTGAAATTTGCGCCGCCTTGGCGCCGACCTGGGTGCAAACCTGCTGGTTTGCCATCGATGGCATTGCGCCATCGTCTGCTTCACGACAGGCCTATTGCGATTTGCTAAAGCCATATGCCGGCATTCTGGCCGGGGTTCATCTCTACGGTCTGGCTCGGCCTTCGCTGCAACCTGCGGCACCGCGCCTGAAAGCTCTTCCAGACGGCGTTCTGACGGATTTTGCCGGGCAGATAGAAAAAGAAACGGGCATCCGGGTTATGGTTTCCCCGTGATGCCCGTTACAGCGTTTGACGCCCCTGCCGGGGCAAGAATCAAGCCGCTTTCTTGGCGTGTGCGCGAGCCGACTTCTTCAGGGACTTGAACAGCTCAGGTTCCTGCGACTTCAGGTAGTCAACAACTTCGATGTCTTCACGCTTGATGCTCTTGATGTCGACTTGTTCGACGTGAACCAGACGCAGCAATTCGCGAACCGGTTTCGGCATGTTGCGGCCACTTTCGTAGCGGGAACCGCCGCTCTGCGTGACGCCGAGGGTGGACCAGAATTGTTGTTGGTTGAGGCCAAGCTTACGACGGATTTCACGAGCGTCGATTTTCTCGATGGTTTTTACGGTAGTCATCATTCATTCTCCATACGCTAGTGGAATTCGGTTACCCAAGCATCCTAGCGATATATGCCTTAGGTGATATGTCGAAGTGTATAGATGGTTATGACATTTCGCAAGTGTCAATGCCGATAAATTTATCAAATACGCGTAAATTTTTTCACGGTTGATGGTATTGATATTCACTTGGACCTTATGCGAGACGAGAAGTGCCATTGGTCTTTCCGAATTTGAGCGGATGTTCTAAGATCGTCCGACCAATCTAAAACGAGTTCGGGAGAACGCAATGCAGGTGCGGGAAATACTTCGGGTCAAGGGGGCAACGCTTTACACGGTGTCGCCGCAGCAGTCTCTGGCCTTTGCCATCGATAGCATGGCCGAGCTCGACGTTGGTTCGCTGGTGGTCATGGACGCCGGCAAGATGGTCGGCATGCTGACTTTCCGCGAAGTGCTGCTGGCGCTAAAAGGAAAAGTGGCGACAGCCGACAATCTGACCGTCAGTGACGTCATGGTTATTAATCCGGTCACCGTATACCCGGATATGGAAGCCAACGATCTGCGTCGCCTGATGATCGAAAAGCGCTCGCGTTACATGCCCGTTGTCGAGGGCGATACCCTGATGGGCGTCATTTCCTTTTTGGATGTGGCCAAGGCCGTTCTGGAAGAGCAAAGCTTCGAGAACAAGATGCTGAAAAGCTATATCAAGAACTGGCCGGCCGAAACTCAGGAATAGCGCTTCAGATCGTTAAAAAAGGCAGCCTTGGCTGCCTTTTTTGTTGGTCTGAATTCAGCGACTGTCCCAGCCGTAGCGTTTGGTTCGCTGCCAGCGGTTGTCCGCTTGCTGGCGGAGGTTTGGGGCCGCCCCGGGGTTTCCTTTACGCGAGGGTGGCTGGGTCGTTGGTTTTGTGGTGCCCGACGGTGCGGGAGAGGGCTTTTTGCTGGACATGGTAAACTCCTGATTCCATATTAGAGCGCTGCTTCCATGTCCGGCAATACTTTTGGCACCCTGTTTACTGTTACTTCATTTGGCGAATCACACGGCCCGGCGATTGGCTGTGTCGTCGATGGCTGCCCGCCCGGACTGTCGCTTTGCGAGGCCGATATCCAGGCCGAGCTGGATCGCCGCAAACCGGGTACGTCACGCCATGTGACGCAGCGTCGCGAGCCGGACACCGTCGAGATTCTGTCCGGGGTCTTTGAAGGCAAGACCACCGGGACGCCGATTGGCTTGCTGATTCGCAATCAGGATCAGCGCAGCAAGGACTATGGCAACATTGCCGAGACCTTCCGTCCCGGACATGCCGACTATACGTATACGCAAAAGTACGGCTTTCGCGACTATCGCGGCGGCGGCCGTTCGTCGGCGCGCGAGACCGCAGTTCGCGTCGCAGCCGGGGCGATTGCCCGCAAATGGCTTAGTGAGCGTTATGGCGTTTCGATTTGCGGCTGGATGAGTGCGCTCGGTCCGATCGATATCCCTTTCGTTTCGGCCGATGACATTCAGACAAACGCTTTCTTTGCGCCGAATGCGGGATTGGTGCCCGAACTCGAGCGTTACATGGACAGCCTGCGGAAGTCGCTCGATTCGGTGGGGGCCAGGATTACCGTGACGGCGACCGGCGTGCCGCCTGGCTGGGGCGAACCGGTTTACGATCGTCTTGATGCGGAAATCGCCTATGCCATGATGGGCATCAATGCGGTCAAGGGGGTTGAAATTGGCGCCGGTTTTGCCTCGGTTGCGCAAAAGGGAAGCGAACACGGCGACGAAATGACGCCGCAGGGTTTTGTATCCAACCATGCCGGCGGGGTTCTGGGCGGTATTTCGACGGGGCAGGAGATCGTCGTGAACATGGCCATCAAGCCAACCTCGTCGATTGCCCAGCCGCGTCGGTCGGTTGATCGTCAGGGCAATCCTATCGAGGTGGCGACCGAAGGACGGCATGACCCCTGTGTCGGCATTCGGGCGACCCCGATTGCCGAGGCAATGCTGGCCCTGGTCCTGATCGATCACGCCTTGCGCCATCGTGCCCAATGTGGCGACGTGGTCTGTGCCACGCCGCGCATTCCGGGGATAATTGCCTAAACGTTTTTATATTTGCCGCCTTGGGTGGCTAAACATCATCAGGAGGGAGAGAGGATCATGCAAGTCGACCATCACGATCTGTATCAGGATTTTCCGGAGTTCAAGGAGGCGATTGATGTGCTCAAGGCGGCCAACGCCTATTTCGCACGGCAGTTTGCCACCTACACGCGTCTGACCGGCAAGGTCGAAGATCTGGAAGAGCATGACATGCCGGTCGCCGATTTCACCATCGAAGACATGAAGAAACAGCGCGTCAAGCTGAAGGATGAAATCTACCATCTGCTGCTCGCCTTCCGCGCCGGCCAGCAGTCAGTCAAGGCCTGATTAGCGCCTTTGCCCGACAGTGCATCCGGTAGAATTGCCGGATGCATGCATTGCCCTACTGGCGCCTTTCGGGCTATTACTTTTTCTATTTCGCCTTCATCGGCGCTTTTTCGCCCTATTTCGGGCTCTATCTCCAATCCTTGCATTTTTCTGCCTGGGACATCGGACTTCTGATGTCGCAGATGCAATTGATGCGCCTGTTCGGCCCCAACCTTTGGGGGTGGCTGGCGGACCGCTTTGGTCGGCGCATGGCCATCATTCGTTTAGCGGCCGGGATTGGGCTGGCCGGATTCACTGCATTTTTCTGGCTCGACAAACTGCCGGGCATGCTGCTCGCGATGGCGGTCCTCGCGTTTTTCTGGAGCGCTGCCCTGCCGCTGGTCGAGACGCTGACCTTCGATCATCTTCGCGAGGAGCGCGGGCGCTACAGTCGTATCCGTCTCTGGGGTTCGATCGGCTTCATCGTGGCCGTGTTGGGAACGGGCGCCTTGCTCGACATGGCGCCGGCCGTTGGCGTGCTTTGGGTCTGCTGGGGAATTCTCGCGGGAATCCTGCTCTATGCGCTGACTCTTCCGGAAGCGCCGCCGGTGCCACATGCCCGCGATGCCCAATCGATCAGCCAGATTCTTTGCCAGCCCAAGGTCATCGCCCTGATGGCGGCTTGCTTCGCGATGTCGGCAGCGCACGGTGCGTTCTACGTTTTCTACTCGATCCACCTTGATGCGCATGGTTACGCCAAGCGCGAGGTCGGCATGCTCTGGTCCTTGGGGGTGGTGGCGGAAATCGTCGTTTTCATGTTCATGGCGCGCCTGTCGCGGCGATACTCGCTGCGCGCCATCCTGCTCGCCAGTTTTGCCGCGGCGGTCCTGCGTTTTCTGCTCATGGGCTGGGGAGTCGAGTCGGCGGCCATTATGATCCTCGTCCAGTTGCTGCATGGCCTGACTTTCGGCGCTTACCATGCGGCGGCCATTGCTGCCGTCAATCAATGGTTTCCCGGTCGAGCGCAGGGTCGGGGGCAGGCGCTCTATTCCAGTTTGTCGTTCGGTGCCGGCGGTTTGCTCGGTGCGTTGATCAGCGGATGGACGTGGGATTCTCTGGGTTCGGGATGGACGTTTTCCATCGGGTCGCTGTTTGCCCTGGCCGGATTTCTGCTGGTCTGGGGGTGGGTCGGCGCGAATGCGACGGTCAACCGGGAAAACGGGCCAAAAATCAAAGATCCTGTGCAATAATTAAACGCTTTACGGCTCACTTTACGCACCATGTCGAAGACCCTTTACGACAAACTTTGGGAGAACCATGTCGTCCATCAGGAAGCGGATGGCACTGCACTTCTCTATATTGATCGTCACCTTGTTCACGAAGTGACCAGCCCGCAGGCATTTGAAGGTCTGAAACTGGCTGGCCGCAAACCCTGGCGCGTTTCGTCGATCGTTTCCACACCGGATCACAATACGCCGACCGATCACTGGGATGAGGGTATCAAGGACCCGATTTCACGCCAGCAGGTTGAAACGCTGGATGCCAATATCCGCGAAGTTGGCGCACTCGCCTATTTCCCGTTCAAGGATCCGCGCATGGGCATCCTCCATGTGGTCGGTCCGGAAAACGGCGCGACGCTGCCTGGCATGACCGTCGTCTGCGGTGACTCGCACACATCGACGCACGGCGCCTTCGCCTGCCTGGCGCATGGCATCGGTACCTCGGAAGTCGAGCACGTGCTGGCTACCCAATGCCTGCTGCAAAAGAAGTCGAAGACCATGCTGGTTGCCGTCGAAGGCAAGCTCGGCAAGGGCGTCACCGCCAAGGATGTGGCCTTGGCCATCATCGGCACCATCGGCACGGCGGGTGGTACCGGCTACGCCATCGAGTTCGGCGGCAGTGCCATTCGCGGCCTGAGCATGGAAGGTCGCATGACCCTGTGCAACATGGCCATCGAAGGTGGGGCTCGCATGGGCTTCGTGGCCGTCGACGACAAGACCATCGACTATTTGAAGGATCGTCCCTTCTCGCCGAAGGGCGACGTCTGGGAAAAGGCCGTCGCTTACTGGCGTACGCTGCACTCCGATGCCGGCGCGCAGTTCGATCGTGTCGTTACGCTCAAGGCTGAAGACATTCGCCCGCAGGTGACCTGGGGCACATCGCCGGAAATGGTCGTCGCCATCGATGCCGTCGTTCCCGATCCGGCCAAACAGGCCGATCCGGTCAAACGCGAAGGCATGGAACGCGCCCTGCAATACATGGGTCTAAATCCCAACACGCCGATCAGTCAGATTCCCGTCGACAAGGTGTTCATCGGATCCTGCACCAACTCGCGCATCGAGGATCTGCGCGAAGCTGCCCATGTCTTGAAGGGGCGCCATGTTGCGCCGACCGTCAAGCTTGCGCTGGCCGTGCCGGGTTCCGGTCTGGTCAAGCGTCAGGCCGAAGCCGAGGGGCTGGACAAGGTGTTCATTGCCGCGGGCTTCGAGTGGCGCGAACCGGGCTGTTCGATGTGTCTGGCCATGAATGCCGACCGTCTCGAGCCGGGCGAGCGTTGTGCCTCGACGTCCAATCGCAACTTCGAGGGCCGTCAGGGGCCAGGCGGTCGTACGCATCTGGTCAGTCCGGCCATGGCGGCAGCGGCAGCGATTGCCGGTCGATTCGCCGACGTTAGGGACGTTCTGTAAAAGGAGTGTCAATCATGAAGAATGTATTTTTCCTGGTTGCTGCGATTTGTCTTGCTGCCTGCAATACCGCGCAAGGCGTCAAGAAGGATGTCGCCATCGGTGCGGAAAAGACCGGTGAGGCCTTGCAGAAGGGGGGCGAAGCAGTCGAGCACGCCCTGCAGAAGAGTGGAGAAGCGGTTGGCGGCGCCCTCAAGAAGGGCGGCGAAGCCGTGCAGAAAGTGGTGGAGTAATGGATAAATTTATTCGTCTGGACGGACTGGTGGCGCCCCTTGATCGCAGTAATGTGGATACGGACGCGATCATTCCCAAGCAGTTCCTTAAATCCATCAAGCGTTCCGGCTTTGGTCCGAATGCCTTCGATGAGTGGCGTTACATGGACGTTGGGCAGCCGGGGCAGGACAATTCGGGGCGTCCGAAGAACCCGAATTTCGTCCTCAATCAGCCGCGCTATCAGGGCGCCCAAGTGTTGCTGACCCGTGCCAACTTCGGCTGTGGCAGTTCTCGTGAGCACGCGCCGTGGGCTCTGCTCGATTTTGGTTTCAAGGCCATCATCGCCGAATCGTTTGCCGATATTTTCTTCAACAATTGTTTCAAGAACGGCATCCTGCCGATCGTATTGCCGGCAAACGAAATTGAAGCCCTGTTCAAACAGGTTGAAGCGACGCCGGGCTACAAGCTGGTTGTCGATCTCGAAGCACAGACCGTCATTCGCCCGGACGGTTATGGAGTCCCGTTCCAGATTGATGCCTTCCGCAAGGAATGCCTGGTCAATGGCTGGGACGATATCGGCCTGACCCTGCGTCACGCCGAAAAAATTCGCGAATTTGAAGAAAAACGCCGTATCAGCCAGCCTTGGCTGTTTGCGCAATAAGGAATAGCTATGAAGATTTGTGTTTTGCCGGGTGACGGCATCGGTCCGGAAATCGTTACTGAAGCCGTACGCGTGCTCAAGTCGCTCGACCTCAAGCTCGAGCTGGAGGAAGGGCTGATTGGTGGTGGCGCCGTTGATGCAACGGGGACGCCCTATCCTGAGGCAACCAAGAAGCTGACCGCCGAAGCCGATGCCATTCTGCTCGGCGCTGTTGGTGGTCCGAAATGGGATGTGCTGGCGCGGGAACTTCGTCCGGAACGCGGACTGTTGGGCATCCGCAAGGATCTTGCCTTGTTCGCCAATCTCCGCCCGGCCATCCTTTACCCGGAACTGGCCAACGCCTCAACGCTCAAGCCGGAGATCGTTTCCGGTCTGGATATCCTGATCGTTCGCGAACTGACCGGGGACATCTACTTCGGCCAGCCGCGCGGCATTCGCGAAGAAAATGGCGAGCGCGTCGGTTTCAATACCATGGTCTACAGCGAGTCGGAAATTCGCCGTATCGGCCACGTCGCTTTCCAGGCGGCCCAGAAGCGCAACAAGAAGCTGTGCTCGGTCGACAAAATGAATGTGCTGGAAACGACCCAGCTCTGGCGTGACGTGATGATCGAGATTTCCCACGATTATCCGGATGTCGAATTGAGCCACATGCTGGTCGATAACGCGGCCATGCAACTGGTCAAGGCGCCGAAGCAGTTCGACGTGATGGTCACCGGCAACATGTTCGGCGACATCCTGTCCGACGAGGCGTCGATGCTGACCGGCTCGATCGGCATGCTGCCGTCGGCGTCGCTGGATGCGAATAACAAGGGCATGTACGAGCCATCGCACGGATCGGCACCGGACATTGCCGGCAAGGGCGTCGCCAATCCGCTGGCCACCATCCTGTCGGTAGCCATGATGCTTCGTTATACCTTCGGGCTTGAAGAGCAGGCACTGCGTGTTGAAAACGCAGTCAAAAAGGTGCTCGCTCAAGGCTATCGTACCGGTGATATCTACGAGCGCGGCACGAACAAGGTTGGCACCAAAGAAATGGGCGACGCTGTATTGGCGGCGCTGGCGTAAACCGAACAGCAGGTTCGCGCGTTAAGTAAAGCTTATATTCGGAGAGAGAGTCATGAAGAAGGTTGGTCTGGTTGGTTGGCGCGGTATGGTCGGTTCGGTCCTCATGCAGCGCATGGTGGAAGAGGGCGATTTTGCCCATATCGATCCGGTGTATTTCTCTACCTCGGCGGCAGGTGGCAAGGCGCCGGCATTTGGCGGCAAGGAAGCCTCGCTGCCGCTGCAGGATGCATCCAATATCGATGCCCTGAAGGCCTGTGAAATCATCATTACCTGCCAGGGCGGCGATTACACCAAGGAAGTCTTCGCCAAGCTGCGCGCCACCGGCTGGAATGGCCACTGGATCGACGCGGCTTCGTCGTTGCGCATGGCAGACGATGCCGTGATCATTCTCGATCCGGTCAACATGCACGTCATCAAGGATGCGCTGGCCAAGGGTGGCAAGAACTGGATCGGCGGCAACTGTACGGTCTCCCTGATGCTCATGGGCCTCGGCGGCCTGTTCCAGAACGACCTGATCGAGTGGGCGACGTCCATGACCTATCAGGCCGCGTCTGGTGCTGGCGCGCAGAATATGCGCGAACTGATTTCGCAGATGGGCGCCATCCACTCGTCCGTGGCTGACCTGCTGGCCGACCCGGCCTCCGCCATTCTCGACATCGATCGCAAGGTGGCTGAAACGATTCGTTCCGATGCCTTCCCGAAGAAGAACTTCCGCAACACGCCGCTGGCCGGTTCGCTGATTCCGTGGATTGACGTTCCCTACGAGAATGGTCAGTCCAAGGAGGAATGGAAGGGCGGCGCCGAATGCAACAAAATTCTTGGCAAGCCGGCATTCCGCACGGCAGGTTCGATTCCCATCGATGGTCTGTGCGTTCGGATTGGTGCCATGCGTTGTCACAGCCAGGCGCTGACCATCAAGCTCAAGAAGGATGTGCCGCTCGACGAGATCAGCGACATGCTGGCCAAGGCTAATCCTTGGGCCAAGGTCGTACCGAACGATCGCGAGATTTCCGAGCGTGAACTGACGCCGGCTGCGGTGACCGGTACGCTGACGGTGCCGGTCGGCCGTCTGCACAAGATGGCGATGGGCCCGGAGTATCTGGCAGCCTTCACGTGTGGTGACCAATTGCTCTGGGGTGCGGCCGAACCGCTGCGCCGCATGCTGCGTATCCTGCTAGACGCCTGATTCATTTCTGCTTTATGCCAAAAGCCGGGGCTTTGACCCCGGCTTTTTATTTGTTGGGGATATGCAAAAAGTCTAGGTTTGAGAAGCGGGTTTAGCTTGCATTGCTAAGTACATGATGTTAATTTGAAAGTCCCTAATTTGACGCTCAGGGTTTCGCCGTGAACGAAACTGTACATATCAGGTTCAAGAAACGCGCTGCAGCGCTTGCTGTCGCTTCTTGTCTTTCTCTTTCTCCCTTGTTTGCGGAGGCCGCTGGCCTAGGCAAACTGACGGTTTTGTCGGGTATCGGGCAGCCTTTGCGGGCTGAACTCGATATTGGCGCAACCAAGGACGAACTGGGGGGGATGACCGCGCGCCTCGCGCCTCAGGATGTCTTCAAGCAGGCGGGCGTGGATTTCGCCTCTGTCTTGCTTGATCTACGGTTCACCGTCGAGAAGCGACCCAATGGACAGTCGGTCGTCAAGGTGAGTTCCGTCAAACCGATCAATGAGCCCTTCCTCGACTTTCTCGTCGAGTTGAACTGGCCGGCCGGTCGCCTGGTTCGGGAATACACCTTCCTGCTTGATCCTCCCGAGGCCATGGCCGCCCAGTCTTCGCGTCCGGTTGCCGATGCGCGGATCGTGGAGACGGTACGCGGTGGCAATGCCGGCGGTGAAGTCAGGTCTGCTCCGCAAAAGGCAGCACCGCGGCCGGCGCCAACACCCAAGGTGGCGGCCGAGCCCAGGGAAAAAGCCGAGAGCACCGGGACGCGTGTGGTTCGCCAAGGCGAGACGCTGAACAAGATTGCCGCCGAAACCAAATATGAAGGGGTTTCGCTGGAGCAAATGCTGGTTGGTCTTTTCCAGAACAACCCGGATGCCTTTATCGCCCAGAATGTGAATCGACTCAAGGCCGGTGCCATTCTCAATGTCCCGGAAAAGTCGGCAGTAGAGTCGGTGTCGCCAGCAGAAGCGAAGAAGATTTTCGTTGCCCAGTCGCGTGACTGGCATGATTACCGCCAGAAACTGGCGGCAACGACGAGCAAGGCGCCTGCAACAGATGGTGCGGCAAGTCAGAGCAGTTCCGGGAAGATAACGGCCAAGGTTGAAGAAAAGGCCGCGCCGGCTGAGCAGAGCAAGGACCAGGTCAAGGTTGCCCGTACCGATGCAGTGGCTGCCAAGGGTGCGGCTGCCGCCAAGGCTGCCGAGACGGCGGATCAGGTTGCGAAGGACAAGGCGCTGAAGGAAGCCCAGGATCGCCTGCAGACGCTCGAAAAGAATGTCAATGAGCTGCAGAAGCTTCTGGAAATGAAGAACCAGAAGCTGGCAGAACTCCAGCAGCCGCCAGCCAAGAAGGAAGAGCCGAAGGTGGCCGAGGTGGCGAAGCCCGTCGAGCCGCCAAAACCGGTCGAAGTTGCCAAGCCGGAAGCACCGAAGGTTGTTGAGGCGCCCAAGGTTGTTGAGCCGCCGAAGGCTCCTGAGGTGACGCCGCCCGCCGAACCGCCCAAGCAGGAAGCGCCGAAGGTAGCGCCTCCGCCGCCGCCACCGGCGCCTGAAGAGCCGAGTTTCGTCGATAGCTTGCTTGAGGATCCGTTGCCGTTGGTGGGTGGCGGTGGTGTTCTCGCCTTGCTGGCAGGTTACTTCCTATACAGCCGTCGGCGCAGCAAGAGTTCATCCGTCGAGACGACGGCCTTGCCGATGCCGTCCAGCCTGGGACCCAATTCCGTCTTCCGCATGACCGGCGGGCAGAGCATCGATACGGGCAATACGCCGCCGCAAACTGGCGAGTTTAGCCAGACCGGGCCGGGCACCATTGATACCGACGAAGTCGATCCGGTTGCCGAGGCCGATGTTTACATGGCTTATGGCCGCGATACCCAGGCCGAGGAAATCCTGCTTGAGGCCTTGCAGAAGGACCCGCAGCGCACGGCCATTCATGCCAAATTGCTGGAAATCTACGCTAACCGCCGCAGCGTGAAGCAATTCGAGACACTGGCTGGCGAGTTGTATGCGCAGACAGCCGGCGTCGGTCCGGACTGGGCCAAGGTGGCCGCACTCGGCCTGGCACTCGATCCGAACAACCCGCTTTATGCGGCTTCGCGCGCCCAGGAAGTAGCAGCGGCTCCCGAGCCGGTTGAGTTGCCGCAGGAACCAGTGCCGGTCAATGTTTCGGACGCCGCTCTGGAAACGATGGTTGCTGCCCCCGTGCCGGAAGCGGCGATTGTGGATGAGTCTCAGCCGGAAGAAGCAACGCCGGCGGTGCTGGATTTCACGGCTGATTTCGAGCAGGAACGGGATACGATGGTTCTGCCGAAGGAGCCAGTGCAACAAGCCGAGCCCGAAGCAGAGCCCGAGCCTCAGGATGTGGCGTCGGATGTCATGACGCTTGATTTTGACTTGGGCGAGGAAACGGTCGCGCCGGAAATGTTGAGCGCCATGATTGCCGAGGCAGAGGCCGACGCAAGCGCGGCGGCCGAGCCGGAGCCCTATACCGATACCGTGGTGACGGTGAACGAGTCGGATGCGCTGGACTTCGATCTGGGCGCAGAGGAGGCACCGGTCGAGACGATCGAGTTGCCGCCGGAAGCGCCGGCCAGCGAAGACGATGCGATGGACTTCGATCTGTCGGCAATGCCCATGGCTGACGAGCAAGTCGGTTCATCGCCGGACTTCTCGCCACAGGGAACGCTGGTCATGCCGTCGGCTGCCGTCGAGGCTTCCCAGGATATGGATGTCGGTCTGGGAACCTGGGTGGGTGGCGAGGATGTGCCCGAGGCCTTGAGCGAAGCGCCGTTGCAGCAGGTTGAGACGAACGCCGTTGATTTTGGTCAGGACGCCGATACCGCCATGGCCAGAACCCTGGTCAATCCGATGGCTGGTTCGGAAACGCTGGTTGACTCGAATATCCTGAACTTTGGCTCTGATAGTGATCACGACAAGATGGCTGAAACCGTGGTGAATGCAGGTGTTGTCGATAGCGATTCGCTGGAGTTTGACGTCAAGCTGACTGATTCGATGTTCCTGGGGCAACCCATGGGCTCGCAGGAGTTTGATATCGGCAACATCAATCTCGATCTGTCGACACCGCCGGAGTCGGAGGTTCAGCCTGCAGAGCCGGTCGCGTCGGCTGCCGAGCCGGATGCCCCGGTGGCGCTTGAGCCTGCTTCCAGTGACGCCGCGCCGCGTGACGATCATTGGGAAGAGGTCAATACCAAGCTGGATCTGGCCAAGGCCTATGAGGAAATGGGCGATCTTGAAGGGGCTCGCGAGCTGCTTCAGGAAGTGGTCAGTGAAGGGTCGGTGGATCTGGTTGAACAGGCTCGCGCGATACTCGGCCGAATAGGCGGGTAGAATTCAGGCTTGTGATCGGCACATGGCCCCGCAAGGGGCTGTGTGCATTTTGGGAGCCCGGTTTTGCATCCTTCTTGTGCCTTGATCATCTGGCTGGCGGCGGTGGTGGGCGTTCAGTTCGTCGGCTATGCCGGCTTGGCCGTCCTCGTCGTGGTGGCAGTGCTGCTGACGCCGCGATTGGTCAGCCGCTGGTGGGCGTATGTCTGGCGCGCCCGGTGGCTGCTGCTCAGTTTGTGGCTGATCCTGGCCTATAACACGCCGGGTGAAGCGGTGCGTGACCTGGCCTGGGCGCCGACCTTCGAGGGCATGACCGAGGCCAATTTGCAGGCAGCCCGTTTGGTGGCCATGCTTGCGTGCGTGGCCTGGCTGTTCCTGCGGCTGGGCCATGACGGCATGATTGCCGGGCTGTGGGGCTTGTTGCAACCGGTCCGGTGCATGGGGCTGGATATCGAGCGGGTCGTTGTGCGCCTTTCGCTGGTTCTCGAACATCTACAGTCGCCGCCGGAGAAGGGCGCATGGCGGCGAATGCTGGCCGCACAGCCGTTACCTGCCGCTGGTCAGGCCGTGCTGCATCTGCGCCTGACGCCGTGGGCGCTGCGCGATACGCTGCTTGCCGCGGCATCCGGCTTGATCTTGATGGGAGCTGCATGGCTGTGAGAATTGCGCTGGGCGTCGAATACTGCGGTACGGCCTTTCGTGGCTGGCAAAGTCAGGCCGGGGGCGGCACGGTGCAGGATGCGCTGGAGGCGGCGTTGCGCGAAATCGCCGGACAGCCGATTGGCGTGATGTGCGCCGGGCGGACCGACGCCGGCGTCCATGCCACCCACCAGGTCGTGCATTTCGACAGTCCGGTCGAGCGGCCGCTCACGGCCTGGGTGCGCGGCGTCAATTCGAATCTGCCTGAGGGCGTCGCCGTGCGCTGGGCGCAGGCGGTGGATGACGAATTTCATGCCCGTTTCAGCGCGCGCGGGCGGCGTTATCGCTATCTGCTGCTGAACCGGCCGCAGCGGCCGGGATTATGGGCGGGGCGGGTCGGCTGGTTCCATGGAGGTCTCGAACTGGCGGCGATGCAGGATGCCTGCGCACGATTGTTGGGCGAGCACGATTTCTCGGCATTTCGGGCGGCTGGCTGTCAGGCCAAGACGCCGGTCAAGACCTTGTCGCGTGCCGAGGTCCGGCAGTGCGGCAGCCTCTTCGTCTTCGATTTCGAGGCCAGCGCCTTCCTGCATCACATGGTGCGCAATCTGGTCGGCACGCTGGTCTATATCGGCAAGGGAACGCAGTCACCCGGCTGGGTCGACGAATTGCTGCAGATGAAGGACCGCACGCTGGCAGCGCCCACGTTTTCGCCGGACGGCCTGTATTTTCGCGGCCCGATCTATGAACCACATTGGGCGTTGCCGGAGCCAGACGACGATTTTCTCGATGGCCTGCTGAAATGACCCCGTTGCGTAAAATTTTGCAGCCGGAAGAATATTTCGATTTTGGGCATTTTTTCCGGTTGACCGTTGGAAGCGAACATTCATGAAAACCCGGATCAAAATCTGTGGCCTGACCCGCGAAGAAGACGTCGACGCGGCCGTTGCGGCTGGCGCTGACGCCATCGGCTTCGTTTTCTACCCGCCCAGCCCGCGCTATGTCGCGCCGCAGCGGGCAGCGGAGTTGGCACGCCGGATTCCGCCGTTTGTCGACGTTGTCGGCCTGTTTGTGAACGAAGCGCCCGAGGGCGTCCGCGCCGCCTGTGAAGCCCTGCCCATCAACGTCCTGCAGTTTCATGGCGACGAGGACGCAGCCTATTGCCACCAGTTTGCCCGTCCCTATCTGCGGGCGGCACGGGTAAGGCCGGGGCTCGATCTGGTAGAATTCGCCGGCTCGTTTCCCGATGCCCGGGGCCTGTTGCTGGATGCCTTTGTCGACGGCTACGGTGGCGGCGGCCATGTCTTCGACTGGACGCTGATTCCGCCCGATCTGCCTGGTTACGTCGTGCTCTCCGGCGGTCTGGATGCCGGCAATGTCGGCGATGCGATACGACGTGTGCGCCCGGTTGCGGTCGATGTGTCGTCCGGCGTCGAAGCGAGCAAGGGCATCAAGGATCACTCGAAAATCGCTGCCTTCGTGGCGGCAGTACGGAAAGCTGATGAGTCAATATAACTTCCCCGACGCCAAGGGCCATTTCGGTCCGTATGGTGGTGTATTCGTCGCCGAGACGCTGTTTGGCGCGCTCGACGAGCTGAAGGCGGCCTATGCCGCAGCGCAGGCCGATCCGGCCTTCCGCGCCGAGTACGAATACGAGCTCAAGCACTTCGTCGGTCGTCCGTCGCCGATCTATCACGCCAAGCGCTGGTCGGAAATGCTCGGTGGCGCCCAGATCTACCTGAAGCGCGAAGATCTCAACCACACCGGTGCCCACAAGGTTAACAACTGCATCGGCCAGGCCATGCTCGCCAAGCGCATGGGCAAGCCGCGCGTCATCGCCGAAACCGGCGCTGGCCAGCACGGCGTCGCGACGGCCACCGTTGCTGCCCGCTACGGCATGGAGTGCGTGGTTTACATGGGCAGCGAAGACGTCAAGCGCCAGGCCGCCAACGTCTACCGCATGAAGCTGCTCGGCGCGACCGTCGTGCCCGTCGAATCCGGGTCCAAGACCCTCAAGGATGCGCTCAACGAAGCGATGCGCGACTGGGTCACCAACATCCACAACACCTTCTACATCATCGGCACGGTCGCCGGTCCGCATCCGTATCCCATGCTGGTCCGCGATTTCCAGAAGATCATCGGCGAGGAATGCCTGACGCAGATGCCGGAAATGACCGGTCGTCAGCCCGATGCGGTGATTGCCTGTGTCGGCGGTGGCTCCAACGCCATGGGTATTTTCTACCCGTACATCAACGTCGAGGGCGTGCGCCTGATCGGCGTCGAAGCAGCCGGTGACGGCATGGAAACCGGTCGCCATTCGGCATCGCTGACGGCCGGCGTGCCCGGCGTGCTGCATGGTAACCGCACCTATCTGTTGCAGGACGAAAATGGCCAGATCATCGAGACCCACTCGGTCTCCGCCGGTCTCGATTACCCCGGCGTCGGTCCGGAACACGCCTGGCTCAAGGATCTGGGTCGTGCCGAGTACCAGCCGGTGACGGATAGCGAAGCGCTGGCCGCCTTCCATACGTTGTGTCGCATCGAAGGCATCATCCCGGCGCTTGAATCCAGCCACGCGCTGGCCTACGCCGCCAAGCTGGCACCGACGTTGGCGAAGGACAAGATACTGCTGGTCAACCTCTCCGGCCGGGGGGACAAGGACATGCACACCGTGGCCGAAAAATCCGGGATCGTCTTCTGATGTCGCGCATCAAATCCGCTTTTGACCGGCTCAACGCCGAAGGCCGCAAGGCGCTCATTCCGTTCATCACGGCCGGCGATCCCGATGCCGCGCTGACGTTGCCGCTCATGCACGCCCTGGTTGAAGCAGGCGCCGATGTCATCGAACTCGGTGTCCCGTTCTCCGATCCGATGGCCGACGGCCCGACCATCCAGCGCGCCTCCGAGCGCGCCCTGGCCAAGGGCATGACGCTGCGCAAGGTGCTGCAACTGGTCAGCGCCTTCCGCACAGAAAATGACAAGACGCCCGTGGTGCTGATGGGCTATGCCAATCCGATCGAAGCCATGGGGCTCGAGAAGTTCGCCGAAAAGGCCGCGCAGTCCGGCGTGGATGGCGTCCTGGTCGTCGATTACCCGCCGGAAGAGGCGGCGACATTCGGTGCCGCCATGAAGGCGCACGGCATGGATCCGATTTTCCTGCTGGCCCCGACCTCCAACGCCGGGCGCATCGCCCAGGTGGCCGAAATCGCCAGTGGTTACGTCTATTACGTCTCGCTGGCCGGCGTGACCGGTTCCGGCGCCCTGAATGTGGATGCAGTGGCCGAACGCCTGCCGCTCATTCGCGAAAAGACCGGCCTGCCTGTCGGTGTCGGCTTTGGCATCCGCGACGCGGCCACGGCGGCACGCATCGCTGCCTTTGCAGATGCGGTCGTGGTGGGTAGCCGGATTATCGAAGAAATTGAAAAATCGACGGCGGAAACAGCCTGCGCCAATGTGAAAGCATTGGTGTCAGACATTCGTCGTGGTGTGGATGAGGTGAAGAAATGAGCTGGCTGACCAAACTACTACCCCCCAAGATCAAGCGTGAACAAGGCGCCCAGCGTCGTGGCAACCTGCCGGAAGGCCTGTGGAGCAAGTGCCCCTCCTGCGAGGCCGTGCTTTATGCGACCGATCTGGAAAACAACCTGCAGGTCTGCCCCAAGTGCGGCCACCACAATCGCCTGAATTCCCGTCAGCGCCTCGATCTGCTGCTCGACGCCGAAGGGCGTTTCGAGATCGGTGCCGAAGTCGTGCCGGTCGATAGCCTGAAGTTCAAGGATTCGAAGAAGTATCCCGACCGTCTCATGGAGGCCAACGAGGCCACCGGCGAAACCGATTCGCTGGTCGTCCTGCAGGGCGCCATCAAGACCATGCCGGTCGTCGCCGCCGCCTTCGAGTTCGAATTCATGGGCGGTTCGATGGGCTCGGTGCTCGGCGAGCGCTTCGTGCGTGGCGTGCAGACAGCGGTCGAGCACAAGATGCCGTTCATCTGCGTCAGCGCTTCCGGTGGTGCGCGCATGCAGGAAGGCTTGTTCTCGCTCATGCAGATGGCCAAGACGACCGCCGCGCTGACCAAGCTCTCCGAAGCCGGCCAGCCCTTCATTTCCATCCTGACTGACCCGACCATGGGTGGCGTCTCCGCCTCCTTCGCTTTTGTCGGCGATATCGTGATTGCCGAACCCAAGGCCCTGATCGGCTTTGCCGGTCCGCGCGTGATCGAGCAGACCGTGCGCGAAAAGCTGCCGGAAGGCTTCCAGCGTTCGGAATTCATCCTCGAAAAGGGTGCCATCGACATGATCGTCGACCGTCGTGACCTGCGCGATCAGGTGGCACGCGTGCTGGCGCTGCTGCAGAAACTGCCGGCCGCCGCTTGAAGACACTCGAAGGCTGGCTGAATCACCTCGAGGGCCTGCATCCGAAAGGGCAGGCCGGCATCGAGCTGGGGTTGGATCGCATCCGCCTCGTCCAGGCGGCGCTGGGCCAGACGCAAACATGCCCGGTCATCATCGTTGGCGGTACCAACGGCAAGGGCTCGACCTGCGCCTATCTGGAAAACATCATCGATCGGGCTGGCTACAAGGTCGGCTGTTATACCTCGCCGCATCTACTGGCCTACAACGAACGGGTTCGGCTGAACGGCAGGCCGGCCAGCGATGCGGCGCTGTGCGCGGCCTTTGAACGGGTCGAAGCGGCTCGGCAGCAGGCCGGCAATGTCGCGCTGACCTATTTCGAATTCGGCACGCTGGCCGCCTGGGAAGTATTTGCCGAGGCGAATGTCGAGGCGGCCATCCTTGAAGTGGGTTTGGGCGGCCGCCTGGATGCCGTCAATGCCTACGAGCCCGATGTCGCCATCGTGACCACGGTGGCGCTCGATCACACCGACTGGCTGGGACCTGATCGCGAAAGCATCGGGTTCGAAAAGGCGGGGATCTTCCGTGCCGGAAAGCCTGCCCTGTGCGCCGACCCGAATCCACCGCAGCGCCTGCTCGACCACGCGGCGGCCATCGGCGCCGATCTGCGTCTGATCGGGCGGGATTTCGGCTTCGAGCGGCCGGCGGCCGAAAGCAATGAAAACCGACTGCAATGGCGCTGGTGGTGCCGTTCCGGCGATCAGCTGCTCAAGCGCGCGCTGGCCTATCCCGGGTTGCGCGGACCGACCCAGCTCTACAATGCAGCTGTCGCGCTGGCCGCGCTTGAGGCGCTGGGTAACCAATTGCCCGTGACCATGCAAGCGATTCGCCCGGGGCTGATCGAGACCGAACTGTCCGGCCGTTTCCAGGTTGTACCCGGCAAGCCGGCCATCGTGCTCGATGTCGGCCACAACCCCCAGGCCATCCGCGTGCTCGCCGACAATCTGTCGAGCATGGGATTTTTCGACCGGACGCACGCCGTCCTTGGCATGCTCAACGACAAGGATATCGAAGGTGCCCTCCTGCCGCTCAAGGGCAAGGTCGATGTCTGGCACCTGTGCACACTGGGCGGGCCACGCGGCACGTCGGCCGAGGCCATGGCGGAAATCGTCGCCCGGAACGTGATGGGCGGCGAGGTGCTTTGTTACCCCTCACCACAGGCCGCCATGCAAGCGGCCAAGGGGCAGGCCTCTGAAAGTGATAGAATCCTCGCCTTTGGATCCTTCTACACGGTAGCCGGTGCGCTCGAAGCGCTTCGGAAGACAGCCTAGTCATGGAAGACAACGACGCCCAGTTGCACCTCAAGAAACGCGCCCGCCGCCGTCTGGTCGGCGCGATCTTTTTCGTATCCGTCGTTGCTGTGGTTCTGCCCATGGTCATGGATCACGAACCCCGACAAACCGTTCAGGACGTCGAAATCCGCATTCCGGGGCAGGACGAGAAGCCATTCGCCCCGAAGTTTGCCGCCGCGCCTTTGCCCAAAACTGTCGCCAAGGCTGTCGAAGAGCCGCAGCCCGCCGTCGTGACGCCAGCGCCAGCAGTGGCTGCCGAGGCGGCAAAACCGAACGCGCGCATTGTCGAGGTGGCGAAGGAGCCCAAGCCGGTCGAAAAGGCTGCTGAGAAACCGGCAGCAAAACCTGAAAAGGCGCCGGAAAAAACACCTGAGAAGCCCGCTGCGAAAGCAGCCGAGAAGCCGGTCGCCAAGGCGCCGGAAAAACCGGCCGAGAAGCCGAAGGCGGAAGACGCCAAGCGCGCGGCAGCCATTCTCGCCGGGGAAGCAACCGAAGCGAAGCCGGCGGCCAAGGGCGGGGAATACCTCGTGCTGATCGGCGCCTTCTCCAACGAGGCCAATGTCAAGACGCTCAAGGCCAAGCTGTCCGAGCAGGGCATCAAAACCTACAGCGAGCCGCTCGATACGCCGCAGGGCACGAAGACCCGCGTTCGGGCCGGGCCGTTTGCGAGCAAGGAGGCGGCCGACAAGGCGCTGGAAAAAATGAAGCGGATCGGGGTTAGCGGGGTTGTTGCAGCCAAGCCATGACGGTCTTCGACTATGTCGTGCTGGGAATCGTCGGCGTGTCGCTGCTGTTTGGCTTGTGGCGCGGCGTGGTTGGCGAGGTCATCGCGCTGGTGGCCTGGGGCGTCGGGATATTTGCCGCCATCGAGTACGGTGCGCCAGTCGGGCATTCGGTCTTCGCCGGCATGAGCGATCCGGCCCTGCGGACCTTGGCCGGTTGCGTGGTGATCTTTGTCAGCATTCTGGTCTTGATGGCGATTTTGAACATGGTGGTGCGCAGCATGGTCAAGGCGCTGGGTTTGTCGGTCTCGGATCGCATTCTCGGTATGGTTTTTGGTCTGTTGCGGGGTGTGCTGGTGTGCATGGTGCTGGTTGGGCTCGGCGGCATGACCTCGGCACCGACTCAGGCGTGGTGGCGCAACGCGATGCTGGCGGCGCCAATGGAAACGGTCGTGATGGCAGTCAAGCCTTGGCTGCCCGACGATTTGGCAAAACGAATTCGATTTAGCTAGGCAGGAAATACTATGTGCGGGATTTTGGGTGTGATGGCAAGAACGCCGGTCAATCAGCTGCTTTACGACGGCCTGATGGTGCTTCAGCACCGCGGCCAGGATGCGGCGGGGATTGCGACGGCCGAGGGCAATACGTTTCACCTGCACAAGGGTCCGGGTCTGGTCCGCGACGTGTTCCGCACGCGCAACATGCGCGCCTTGCCGGGCAATTGCGGCATCGGCCACGTGCGTTATCCGACGGCCGGTTCTGCCTACAACTTCGCCGAGGCGCAGCCGTTCTACGTCAATTCGCCGTTCGGGCTGGTGCTTGGCCACAACGGTAACCTGACCAATGCCGAGCAACTGAAGGGCGAGATGTTCCGCCTCGACCGCCGGCACATCAATACCAATTCCGACTCGGAAGTCCTGCTCAACGTGCTGGCCCACGAACTGCAGGCGGCTTCGCATGGCTACGAGCTCGATGTCGATAGCATTTTCCAGGCCGTCGGCGGCGTGCATCGCCGCTGCCGCGGGGCTTATGCGGTCGTCGTCCTGATCGCCGGCTATGGCTTGCTTGCCTTCCGCGACCCGCACGGTATCCGTCCGCTGATCTACGGCCAGAACGAAACGCCGGATGGCATGGAGTATCTTGTGTCGTCGGAGTCGGTGGCGCTCGATACCCTCGGTTTCAAGGTCGTGCGCGACATCGAACCGGGCGAGGCGATCTTCATCGATTTCAACCACCAGTTGCACAGCCGCCAGTGCGCCCAGCAGCCGATGTACGCCCCGTGCATTTTCGAATACGTCTATCTGGCCCGCCCGGATACGGTGATTGACGGCGTGTCGGTCTATGAGGCGCGCCTGGCCATGGGCGAGCTGCTTGCCGAAAAGGTCAGGAAGACCATTCCGGTCGAGGAGATCGACGTCGTCATCCCGATTCCCGATTCGAGCCGTCCGTCGGCCATGCAGCTGGCCCAGGTGCTCAACATCCCGTTCCGCGAAGGCTTCGTCAAGAACCGCTATGTCGGCCGTACCTTCATCATGCCGGGGCAGGCCATGCGCAAGAAGTCGGTGCGCCAGAAGCTCAACACCGTCGGCCAGGAGTTCAAGGGCAAGCGCGTGTTGCTCGTCGATGACTCCATCGTGCGCGGCACGACCAGCCACGAAATCGTCGAAATGGCCCGCGCCGCTGGTGCGGTGAAGGTGTACTTCGCCTCCGCGGCACCGCCGGTGCGCTTCCCGAACGTGTACGGCATTGACATGCCGACGCGTGCCGAGTTGATCGCCACAGGCCGTACCGATGCCGAAATCGCCACCGAGATCGGTGCCGATGCGCTGGTTTATCAGGATATCGAGGCGCTCAAGCAGTCGATCACTAACCTGCGCGCCGATCTGACCGTGTTCGACGCCTCGTGTTTCGATGGCTGCTACATCACCGGCGACATCGACGACTATTACCTCGATGCCGTTGAAGGCAAGCGGGGCGGCAAGCCGGCCAAGAATGACGACGACGGCGATGGCCGGGCGTCGCAACAAATGGTGCTGGGCCTGACCAATGGCGAGCAGGAATGATGGCTGAGTTGCCCGATTACCGCCTCGAGACGCTGGCCGTTCGCGCCGGTCAGGAACGCAGCCAGTTCGGCGAGCATTCCGAGGCGCTGTACCTGACCTCCAGCTTCGTTTTCAAGAGCGCGGCGCAGGCGGCCAAGCGTTTCTCGGGCGAGGAAGAGGGCAACGTCTATGCCCGTTTCTCCAACCCGACCGTGACCATGTTCGAGGAACGCCTGGCGGCGCTCGAAGGCGCCGAGGACTGCGTGGCCACGGCCAGCGGCATGTCGGCGATCATGGCGCTGTGTCTGGCGCATCTCAAGCAAGGCGACCACATCGTCGCGTCGAACAGCCTGTTCGGCGCCACCGTGCAGTTGTTCAACAATATCCTGTCGCGTACCGGCATCACGACGACCTTCGTGTCGCATACCGATCCGGCGGCCTGGGAAGCGGCGATCCGGCCGGAAACCAAGCTGTTTTTCCTCGAAACGCCGTCCAACCCGCTGACCGAAATTGCCGACATCCGCAAGCTGGCCGACATCGCCCACGCCAAGGGCATCCTGGTCGCCGTCGACAACTGTTTCTGCACGCCTATCCTGCAGCGTCCGCTCGACTTGGGTGCCGACCTCGTCGTGCATTCGGCGACCAAGTATCTCGACGGTCAGGGCCGCGTGCTGGGCGGCGCCGTCTGCGGCGCCAAGGCGCTGACCGAGGAAGTCTTCAAATACCTGCGCACGGCGGGGCCGACCCTGTCGGCCTTCAACGCCTGGGTGCTGCTCAAGGGCCTCGAAACGCTGAAGATCCGCGTCGAGGCACAAGCGGCCAACGCCCTGCGGCTGGCTACCTGGCTGGAGGCCCATCCGAAGGTGGCGCGGGTTTTCTACCCCGGCCTGCCGTCGCATCCGCAGCACGAACTGGCCAAGGCCCAGCAGAAGAGCGGTGGCGCGATTGTCTCATTCGAAGTGAAGGGCGCGCGCGATCAGGCCTGGGCCGTGGTCGATAACTGCCACCTGCTGTCCATTACCGCCAATCTCGGCGACACCAAGACGACCATCACGCATCCCGCGTCGACGACGCACGGCCGCATTTCTCCCGAAGCCCGGGCGGCGGCTGGCATCAGCGATGGTTTGCTGCGCATCGCCGTCGGTCTGGAGGCGGTCGAGGATCTGCAGGCTGACCTCGAACGCGGCCTGAGTCTGGTCTGAACGTCTGAATTTTCACGCGCCGACAGCGAGGGGGCGCAAACAACCGGTTCGGGGCATTTTGACGGTCAACCGGAAAAAATGCCCAAAATCGAAATCCGGTTTCTCCTGACCCTCGCTGTCATGTTGCTCCCCGGCCGTTCCGGCCGGGTCATTTTCAAGGATTCCCATGCATTTTTCCGACCTCGGCCTGCGCGCCGAACTCCAGCGTGCTGTCGCCGAACAGGGCTACGACACGCCGACCCCCATCCAGCAGCAGGCCATCCCGGCCGTGCTCGCCGGCCACGACCTGATGGCCACGGCACAAACCGGCACCGGCAAGACCGCCGGCTTCACGCTACCCATCCTGCACCGCCTGACCTCGGGCGCGAATGACCGCCTGACCCGCGTCGCCCGCACGCCGCGCGTGCTCGTCCTGACGCCGACGCGCGAATTGGCCATCCAGGTCGAGGAAAGCGTGCGCACCTACGGCCAGCATCTGCCGATCAACTCGCTGGCCGTCTTCGGCGGCGTCGGCATCAACCCGCAGATCGCCAACCTGCGCCGCGGCGTCGATATCCTCGTCGCCACGCCGGGCCGTCTGCTCGACCACGTCCAGCAACGCACCGTCGATCTGTCGGGTATCGAAATTTTCGTACTCGACGAAGCCGACCGCATGCTCGACATGGGCTTCATCCGCGACATCCGCAAGATCATTGCCCTGCTGCCCAAGCAGCGCCAGAACCTCATGTTCTCGGCCACCTTCTCGCCGGAAATCCGCGAGCTGGCGTCCGGTCTGCTGCACCAGCCGGTCTCGGTCGACGTCGCGCCGCGCAACACGGCCGCCGAGACGGTGACGCAGAAGGTCATCGAAACCGACCGCGAACGGAAGAAGGAACTGCTCTGTCACCTGTTCGCCACGCGCGGCTGGCATCAGGTGCTCGTTTTCGCCCGCACCAAGCACGGTGCCGACGCGCTGGCCCGCACGCTCGACAAGGCCGGCATCAAGTCGGCCGCCATCCACGGCGACAAATCGCAGGGCGCCCGTACCCGCGCGCTCAGCGAATTCAAGGAAGGCAAGCTCGTCGCGCTGGTGGCCACCGACATCGCGGCGCGCGGCATCGACATCGATGCGCTGCCCTACGTCATCAACTACGAGTTGCCCAATGTGCCCGAAGACTACGTGCACCGCATCGGCCGCACTGGCCGCGCCGGCATGGAAGGCGAGGCGATCTCCCTGGTCTGCCACGATGAGCGTCCGCAGTTGAAGGACATCGAGAAGCTCATCAAGCGCAGCCTGGACCGGGTCGTCATCGAAGGCTTCGAACAATCGGCCCACGCCGCACCGCGTCCGCCGCAACCGCCGCGCGGACCGCGCAAGCCCCAGCCGGGCCGGCCGCAGGGTCAGAAAGCCGGCCAAAAACCGGGTGGCCAGCAGCAACATCGGAGCGGTAGCCGACACCGTTAAGGCGTCATCCGGAGCGGCCCGACTTGTCGGGCCTCCAAAAAACGTCTAATGTGGAAACTTAAGCATTAACTTCATATTGTTAACGCATTTTCTTAAGGTGTTTTGGAGGTCGGGATGCCCCCCCCGCAAAAAATCCGGCTCGGTGACCTGCTGATCCAGCAAGGCTTGCTGACCGACGAGCAACTGAAATCCGCGCTCGACGAGCAGAAACGCACGGGGCGCAAGCTTGGGCGCGTGTTTGTCGAAAGCGGCTACGTGACCGAAGAGGAAATCTCGAAGGCCCTGGCCGGACAGTTGCGGATTCCCTTTGTCGACCTCAAGAATTTCACGCCCCGCCCCGATCTGATCAAGCTGTTGCCCGAGGCCCCGGCTCGCCGTTTCCGGGCCATGGTGCTCGGCCAGTTGCCGGACGGTCGTCTGCAGATCGGCCTGTCCGACCCGACCGACCTGCAGGCCTACGACGAGATCACCCGCCTGGTCAAACGCGAGATCGACCTCGCCGTCGTCACCGAGAGCCAGCTGCTGTCAATGGTCGACCGCGTCTATCACCGCGGCGAGCAGATTACCGGCCTGGCCAAGGAACTGACGGCCGAACTCGGCGACATCCCCATCGAATTCGGCGACCTGCTCGGCCTCAACCCGGGCGCCGAGGACGCGCCGGTCGTCAAGCTGCTGCAGACCGTGTTCGAAGAAGCCATGCGCCTGCGCGCCTCGGACATCCATTTCGAGCCGCAGGAAAAACTGCTGCGCATCCGCTTCCGCATCGACGGTGTGCTGCACATCCAGACCGAGGCCGACGGCAAGATTTCGTCGGCCGTTGCGCTGCGCCTGAAGCTCATGTCGGGGCTCGACATTTCCGAGAAACGCCTGCCGCAGGATGGCCGCTTCAACATCAAGGTACGCGGCAACCCGGTCGACGTGCGGATTTCGACCCTGCCGACGCAGTACGGCGAATCGGTCGTCATGCGTCTGCTCAACCAGAACACCGGCCTGCTCGAACTGGACAAGATTGGCATGCCGGAGCATGTCCTGACGCGTTTCCGCCACGCCTTGAAGCGCCCCAGCGGCATGGTGCTGGTCACCGGACCGACCGGCTCGGGCAAGACGACGACGCTCTATGCGGCGCTGAACGAACTCAACAGCCCGGAAAAGAAGGTCATCACGGTCGAGGATCCGGTCGAATATCGCTTGCCCGGCCTCAATCAGGTGCAGGTGCACGAAAAGATCGACCTTTCCTTCTCGCGCGTGCTGCGCACCGTGCTGCGTCAGGATCCGGACATCCTGCTCATCGGCGAAATGCGCGACCAGGATACGGCCGAAATCGGCATGCGCGCCGCCATGACCGGCCACCTCGTCATGTCGACGCTCCATACCAATGACGCTGTATCGACGCCGATTCGCCTGCTCGACATGGGCGTGCCGCGCTACATGGTGGCACTGTCGGTGCATATGGTCGTTGCCCAGCGTCTGGTTCGCGTCATCTGCAGCAACTGCAGCGAGCCCTATACGCTGACGCCGAACGAGCACGAATGGCTGCGTTACGAGCTGGCGGACAAGGTGGATAGCCATACCTACCGTCACGGTCGGGGTTGCGCGCATTGCGGCAATACCGGCTATCAGGGACGGAGCGGGGTCTACGAATTCCTCGAGATGAGCGACAGCGTCGTCGAAGCCATCAACCACGAAGACCCCGGCGAATTCATGCGGGTCGCCCGCCAGCAGATGGCCGGCGAGACCTTGCGCCGCGACGCCGTGCGCATGGTGCTGGCCGGCAAGACCACGGTCGGCGAGGCCATGCGCATCAGCAACCAGTTCGAGGAATAAGCCGGCGTGGCCAATTTTGCCTACAAGGGACGGGATGGCAGCGGCAAGCTGATCGAAGGCGTGCTCGAAGGCGCGACCTCGGGCGGTGTGGCCGACCTGCTCCTCGGCCGGGGCATCACGCCGGTTTCGATCCAGGAAACCCAGTCCGCAGTGAAGCGCTCCGGCGATGCCGGCATAACGCTGTTCAAGCCGAAGGTCGAGCACGTCGATATCCTGCTGTTCTCGCGGCAGATCCATACCTTGTTGCGTTCCGGCGTGCCCATCATGCGCGCCCTGAGCGGCCTGCAGGAGTCGGCGACCAATCCGGCCATGAGGGAAGTGATTCGCGACGTGCGCGAAAGCCTTGAAGCCGGTCGCGAACTATCGGTTTCCCTGGCCCGCCATCCCGAGGTATTCAACCCGTTTTATGTGTCCATGGTGCGCGTCGGCGAGGCCACCGGCCTGCTCGACGAAATTTTCCTGCGCCTCTTCGATCACCTCGAGTTCGAGCGCTTCATGCGCGAACAGGTGAAGTCGGCTCTGCGCTATCCGACCTTTGTTGTGCTGGCGATGGCCGCTGCCATCGTTGTCGTGAATCTGTTCGTGATCCCCGCCTTTGCCAAGGTGTTCGAGGGATTCGGCGCCGAGTTGCCGTTCATGACGCAGATTCTGCTCGGTTTTTCCAAATTCATGGTCGCCTGGTGGCCAGCCATGCTGGTCGGTGCCGTCGCCGCCGTCTTTCTATTCCGTGCCTGGGTGGGGACGGAGTCGGGGCGCATGCAATGGGAGTCGCTGGTGCTGCGCTTTCCCATCGCCGGCAAGATCGTCCGCAAGGCCGCCATGGCCCGCTTCGCCCGCAGCTTCGCGCTCGGCATGCGCAGCGGCGTGCCGGTCATGCAGGCCCTGACCAATTCGGCGCAGACGGTCGACAACAGTTACATCGCCGCCAAGATCGAGGGCATGCGCGATACCGTCGAGCGCGGCGAAAGCGTCGTGCGGGCGGCCATCGCCTCGGGCTTCTTCACGCCCGTGGTGTTGCAGATGGTGTCGGTGGGCGAGGAGTCAGGTGCGCTGGACGACATGCTGGAAGAGGTCGGCCAGATGTATCAGCGCGAAGTCGAATACGAACTCAAGACGCTCGGCCAGCAGATCGAACCGATTCTGATCGTCTGCCTGGGCGCCCTTGTGCTGGTGCTGGCGCTGGGCATCTTCCTGCCGATGTGGGATCTCGGCAAGGTGGCCATCAAGCGCTGAGACGGCCATGCGGCGTTACTACGAATTTGCGGTTGTCGTGATCCTGATCGGCATACTGGCCATGGTGCTGTTGAAGGCCCTGGGGCGAACGGGAAGCGAACTGGAAGAAGCAGGCGTTCAGGCCGAGGTGTCGGCGATACGCGTCGGATTGATCGAAGTGGTCGCGCATCGTGAGACATTTGGTGGCAGCCTGCCGAAGAGCGACAACCCGCTGGACTGGGTTGCCAACCGGCCGGCGAACTATGTGGGCGAAGTGGATGGCGTGCCGGATAGCAAGTCGGTCTGGTATTTCGACCGTCGGGAAAGGGAGCTGGTGTATCGCTTTCGCGATGGTCACCGGGCACGGTTCAAGCTCAGTCGGGATGAAAATCTCGACCGGCCGAGGGCCGTGGTGGCAGGGGTCGGCTTGTTGCGACTGGAAGATCGGCAAGAATAAATCTTGAGCAGAAAGGCCAATATGTCTAAAGTACTAAAACTTACAGTCGTTAATGAAGATATGAGCTCCCTACCCCATCGTCGCCAGCACGGACAGTTCGGCTTCACGCTGATCGAATTGATCGTCGTCGTGATCATTCTCGGCATCCTCGCTGCCGTGGCCTTGCCGCGCTTCGTCAATCTGCAGCGCGATGCCCGCATCGCCAAATTGCAGGCGGCGCGGGGCAGCGTGTCGGCAGCCTCGGCATTGGTCCATGCAACTGCCTTCTCGCGGGCTGGCATTGCCGATACGGCGCCCTGTGCCGGTGGCGGCACGGCCAACAATGCAACCGGCGCGACAGGCACGGTGTGCACCGAAAGCGGTCTCATCAACATGGTCTACGCCTACCCGGCGGTGACGACAATCGGTACCCCCGGCATTCTTTCGATGGCCGGCCTGACCGGCGTTTTCAATCCGGACGCCGCGCAACTGCAGGCAGAGGGCTATACCTACGATGTTTTGGGAAGCGAAGCCACCTTCGGCGTCCTCGGTGCGACCAATGCTTCAACCTGTTTCTTTAAATATACCCAGCCGACCGCGCCGAATACTGCGGCAACGATCAGCGGGCTGACCACGACCGGATGTTGATTTTTTTGAATTGAGGAGTTGGAAATGAAAACCATGCAAAAAGGCTTTACCCTGATCGAGTTGATTGTTGTCATTGTCATTCTTGGTATTTTGGCGGCGACGGCATTGCCCAAGTTCGTCGATCTGCGTACGGATGCCGCCGACGCCGCTGTTGAGGGCGTGGCTGGCGCATTGACTTCCGCTTCGGCGATCAATTACTCGACTTGTATGGCGCGTGGTACCGCTCACGCAACCTGTGCGCGCCTGAATGCGGCGAATGCCTGCGCGACCCTGGCTGCCTCGACAGTAGGTGGTCTGGTTGGCAATGCGTTGCCCACCGGCTACAGCGTTACGACCGATGCCACCTGTGCTGCGCAGGCTGCCGGTACGGCCGTTACCTGCACCATCACCGGTCAGCAGTCTCAGACGGCTACCGCGACGGTTGTCTGTACGGGCTAATTGAACCTGCGCTCAGACGAAAAACGGCTGTCGATACCGATCGCGAGGATTTTTCCTCGTGCAACGGGGCCGTGTGCAAACCCGCCGCGAGGCGGGTTTTTGCAGTTTGAACGGAGTCGAGGATTCACGCTCATCGAGTTGATAACCGTCATGGTGATCATCGGCATCATGGCCGTCGTGCTCTTGCCCAAGTGGAGCGGTGGTTCGGGTTTTGACGAGCGCGGCTTCCGTGATCGGGTCGTGACAGCCCTGCGCTACGCGCAAAAGTCGGCCATTGCGGCTCGGCGGACGGTTTGTGCCAGTTTTTCGGCGGCGCCGGCAACGGTCACGGTCTCGATTTCCAATGTCAACGGCGCGGCGAATTGCACTGGCGGTTCGGCGCTGGCTGGGCCGGACACGCGCCCGCTCGTGGTGACGGCGAGTGGCAACGTCAGTTTTGCGGCCTTGCCGGCCGATGTGGTATTCGATGCCGCCGGGCGACCGGCGGCCGGTGCCGTGATCAGCGTCTCCGGATTGCCGGCATCGCTGGCCATCACGGTTGAGGCGGAAACGGGTTATGTCCATTAGGCCGGCGCTGCAGCGTGGCATCACGCTGATCGAGCAGATCATGTTCATCCTGATCGTCAGTGTCGGGGTGATCGGGCTGGTGTCGGTGATGAATCCGGCCATCCGGTCCAGTGCGGATCCGATGCTGACCAAGCAGCTCGTGGCCATTGCCGAGTCAGTGCTCAACGAGGCCATGCATCAGCCCTTCACCTGGTGCGACCCGGATGATGCGGCTGCATCGACTGCGCTATCGTATGCCGGCTGCACCAATCCGCAGAATGCTTTCGGCCCGACGCCGGCGGCCGAGACCCGTTATGCGGCGGGCACCGGTACGGCTTTCGACAATGTGGCCGACTATGCTGGCTTTTCCATGGCCAATATCGATGATCCGTCGGGCTCGAACCCCATGGCGGGCTATTCGGCCAGCATCGCTGTCGCCCGTGTCGGTACGGCGCTGGGTCTGGCGGATGACAGCGCCGCACTGAGCGTGACGGTGACCGTTACTCATGGCACTGAGTCTTTTTCCTTGACCGGCTATCGTTTCCGCTATGCGCCGCGCATTTGAATTTCGGGCATTTTTCCCGGTTGACCATGAGATCGGCCGTTCTCGCCATGAGCGCGGCTTTACGCTGGTCGAAATGATCATTTCGATCGTCATCACGGGCATCGTGGTGTCCATGGTGGCGATGTTCGGACGCGGGCAGATCGGTGCCTACATGGATGCCACCAATCGTGCCGAATTGGCCGACGCGGCCGATACGGCTTTGCGCCGCATCGCGCGCGAGTTGCAGTCGGCCTTGCCCAACAGCGTGCGCCAGTCGGGCAATTTTCTCGAGTTCGTGCCGATCCACGATGCCGGGCGCTATCGGGCCGAGGTCAACAGCACGGGCGGCGGCAATATCCTCGACTTCACCAGCAACACCGACGCCAGTTTCGAGGTGCTCGGGCCGACGGTGACGGTGCTGGTGGGCGATCAACTGGTGATTTACAACCTTGGCCTGCCGGGGTCGGATGTGTATGCCGGAACGAGTCGGCGCGCCGCAACGGCCGGCAGCGGCTTGAGCACGATCACCTTCGCGCCGGCCGGCGTCCAGTTTCCGCTCGCATCACCGCAGAGCCGCTTCCAGGTCGTCGGCTCGCCGGTGACCTACGAGTGTGCCGGTGGCTCGCTGCTTCGCCATTCCGGTTATGGTTTCCAGGCGGCCCAGCCGGTGGCCTTCGGTGCCCTGGGCGGCGTGACGGCGGTGATTGCCGACAATGTCTCCGCGTGTTCCTTCAACTACGCGCCGGCAGTCCTGCAGCGCAATGGCCTGGTCGTGATGCGGTTGACGCTGACGCGCAATGGCGAGTCGGTCGAGCTGCTGCATCAGGTGGATGTCCAGAACACGCCATGATTTCAAATTTGCCCCATTTTTCCGGTAGACCGTCAAAGCCTCCTGGTCGAGGCATGGCCAGGCAACGTGGCGTCTCGATCATCACCGGCATCTTCCTGTTGCTGCTCATGTCGGTGCTGGCGGCGGTGATTGCCAATGTCGTCTCGACGGCCCATGTCAATCTGGCATCGGACATCGGCGGCGCGCGAGCGTATCAGGCGGCGCGGGCGGGGGCTGAGTGGGGCATGTTCCAGCTCGACCCGAATGCCCAGAATGCGGCGTTGCCGGCCTGCGTCAACGGCACGCCGGCGATTCCCGATCACACGGTAACGGTTGGCTGCACCAGTTCAGACCACACCGAGGCCGACCGGCAGATTCGTATCTACCGCATCACCTCGGTGGCCGTTGCCAATGCGGTCAAGGCACCCGGCATCGAACGCCGCGTCGAGGTCACGATCGAGAAATGCCGTAACGCTGCCATCGTCAGCGCGCCCTTCGACTGCTAGGGCCCGCTCAGGTTGGCGGCGGGGGCGTCCCGCCGGTCGTCGTGATCGCCCTAGAAGCTTTCCTTGAAGTAGATGTAGGGCGAGCGGAATATCCCGAAACTCGCCGTGCCGCTCGGGTTACTTCCCGCCCAGCCGAGATTGGCTGCCGTGGCAGCGGATGAACTGCCCGAAACACAGGTTGATCCACTGGCAGTGCTGCCGACATTGAGGCTGAGTTGAACGCTGCCCCGGTTGGGTACGTTGCTCGCATCCAGGCCTGGTTTGGTCAGTTTCATGGCCAGCTTGCCGCCACTCAGTGTTTGGTTGCCCGTTGGCGAAAGCTGGGTTTCGCAGGCGGAGAGGTTGTTCGTGAAATTGCTGAAAATGAAGCTCGACATGTTGAAGCTGGTGCAGCTGTCGAGTCGGTTCGTGGCGTAGTAGCCGCCACTCGTCCAGTACTGGGCCTCGAACGGAATCGGCAGGTCGAGCAGTTCCGAGCCATGGGCGTTGCTCAGGCGCAGGCGCCCGTAGCGAATGGCAGTCGTGTGCGTTTCCTTGTCGGCGCTCGTTCCGATCAGGCTTGAGCCGTCGGGGTCGGTCAGTGCGACCTTGAGCTTGAATGCGTCGTAGGGGCCGTCCGGCGAGGCAAGCTTGGCAAAGGAATAGGTGTCGGCAATGGTGAACAGGCCGGCTGACCAAAGCGCGGTATTCGGCATGGTCGGGAAGTTCGGGCTGTTCAGTCGGGTGACGGCGACCGCAGCGCCGCCGTTGTCGCCGGTGACGGTGACAGGTGCCAGATTGGTGTAACCCGCCGTATAACGACTGGTCACCGGATCGCTGGCAGACGCCGCCCCGCTGCCAGTGGCGTGGGCCTTGAGGGTCAAGGCGACGCCCAGGGCATCCTGACCCATGTAAGTGAAATTGCCACCCAGGCAGAACGGCGTCAGGTCGCCATCGAACGAATAGTGGCTCGGGTACCAGCGCCCCATTTTGGCGCTCGCCTGGCTGCCGATGTTGCAGCCATACTTGCCGCCCGACAGCGTGTTCGAGGTGCTGCCCGCTACGCAGTCGCCGGTCTGGTCCACGCTTGTGTAGGTGGCATCCTTGACGGCATCGGTCGTCAGCTGGATGTTGCCGACATCGAGGTACTTGAAGTTGGTGCCTGTCGCGTCGGCGCCCGTGCCGGCGGCAAAGCTGCCGGTCAGGGTGCCGCTGGCAATCGCCGCGGCGTTGTGGTCTACCACCTTGCTCAAGTCCAGCGTCGGGGTGCCGTCATAGCCGCTCGTCACACCGGCGCTGGCGGTCAGTTTGAAGGCTGTCCCCGCGACGGCCTTGGGCGTGCCGGTCAGTGCCGTATTGGTCATGGTGTCGGACGCGACCGTGAATTGCTGCGGCCGAATGGCGAAATTGTCAGCCGAGCAGGCGGGCAGGCCAGCCCCCTGAATCATGCGCACACGAACGTTGCGCTTGGCATTCGGGAAATTGAAACTCAGCGTCTTGCGACCCTTGTCGGCAGCGGCGAAGGTCAGGCTGGTGGCGCTCGTCAGGCCACCGCCGGAGGGGCAGGTCGAGGTGGACGAGTCGACCAGATCGACCGCCACGGTGCCGGTGAAGGTCGTATTCACGGCCTTGCTGGCGTTCAGGGCCAGGACGTCGACATTGAAGGCAGTGCTCGCCAGCTTGGTGTAGAGATCCGTCTGCGGGCTGGCGCCCGGTTCGACGGCATCGAAGGCACAGGAAGCGGCCGCAAAGTTCAGCGAACAGGTTTCCGTGCTGCCGTTGAAGCAGCGGGCAACGGAATTGGGCGTCGGCGAAGCGTTGGTCACGCCCAGTGTCACCGTGCTGCCCGATGTGATGCTGAGCTGCCGGGAGGCGACGCCACCGGAGAAACTGAAGGTGTTGCCGCCGACCCAGCCGCTTGGCGAGAGGTTGACCGTGACGTTGCCGGGATAGAGGGCAGAGCAGGTGCTGTCCAGGCAGGCCTTGATCGTGACGGTTTCAGGGTTGCAGGTCGAGCCGTTGCCGTCGTGTTCGATCCGGATGTGATCGTATGCGCCCGAACAGGTGCGTCCCCAGATCATGTCGGCCTGAACTTCCGAAGCGCTCAGTTCATAGTTGTAGAGCTTGACCTCGTCGATCATGCCGCGAAAATTTCGGGCGGAAATGATGGGGCAGGAAGCACTGGTCGATACGTCGCCACCGATATAGAAATTGCAGGTGTTGGTCTTCAGCGTTCCCTTCCAGTTGTTGGTCGACGAGTCCTGAACGCCATTGATGTAGATGCGTTGCCGTCCGCCCGATGCACTGGAGTCCATCGTGATGGCGATATGGGTCCACTTGTTCTTGGGAATGGTGGTGTTCGAGGTAAGCGTAGAGTAGTTCCACCACCAGAACAGTTTGCCGCTCGGGTTGATGTGGAACTCGTAGTTCTGGTCGTTGGAGAGGATCGAGTACAGATCGCTGGTCGGGTAGGCGGTCGCGTAGATCCATGCCGAGGCGGACAGCTTGGTCGTGTATTGCAGCAAGGGATTCTGCGCAACTTCGATGATGGCCTTGCCGTCGAAACTGCCGGCGTTACAGAAACTGGCGACGACTGAGCTGTTCTGCGAGCCGATGGTCGGGGACGGTGAAACGACGTTGGTCGTGGTTGGCGACGTGGACGTGATGCGCCGTCCGGTCAGGTTGGTGCCGCCGCTGTCGAGAATCTCGCCGCTGGCACCGGTCCAAGAACCGGCAGTTTCATCGAGCCGGAAGTGGGTGGCCGCGTTGGGCAGGACGACGATGCTCGCGGTAGCCGACGTGGCGCCGGTCGAACTGGCAGTATTGATCAGCGTTCCCTGCTGGCTGAGGGTGATGGCCAGCGTGAGCTGTGCCGAGCCGGAGGCGGGGATCGATGGAATCGTCCAGGTGACAATCTGCCCCGCGTTGGTGGCGGTACCCAGCGTGGCCGCATAGGCCGAGTAAGTCATGCCAGTAGCCAGCGTGTCGGTGACGACGACGTTATTGAGGGGGACGGCGAGCGGATTGGTCGCTGTGACGGTAAAGGTGATCGTGTCGCCGATGACGGCCGAAGAACTGCTGGCGGTCTTGGCCAGTGTGGGCGCGGCCACGATTACGCCATTGGGCAAGGTTGCCAACGTGGTCACCCCGCCGCAACTGCTGTTGCTGGCGGCGACGAGATAGGCGTTATAGGTGCCGGCGCTGACGGGCGCCGTCATGTTGAAGGTTTCGCTGGCGCTGGCGTTGGCACCGGGGTGATTGCTGTGGTCGTAGCAGGTTGTCGTGCCGGGGGCGCTGGTGCTGATGCGCCAGGCGGTAGCGCTCCATCCATAGGTGGCATCGTTGGTTACCGACATCGTGACCGGAACGGCGGCACCCGGTGCCACGGCAATTGTGCTCTCGCCGCCCAGCGTAACGCTGTCGACGGTCAGAGCCGACCAGGCCGGGGTGCAGGCGAACAAGCCAATCAGGAGGCCGGGCAGGCTGTTGCAAATGCGCAACAGCGGGCCGGTCGCGCGAGCGCAAAATCCGCGCAGGAATTGGGCAAGAAGGGCATGGAAAGCGGCTGGCCGTTGCATGGACTGTCCCGAAAAGGCAAACATCAACATTATGCGCCTAACTCCCTGCGTATAGTATGAGCAGAATCGCCTTGATGAGTCCGGCATGCGATGAATTCAAACTATAAAAAACCATTGAAAAATAATGCGTTGCTGGCTATCCTTCTGAAAAAACTTAAGGTGTCGGGACAATGTGGCCGAATATTGGGGTGAAGTTCGAAGCGGGTTGGATGTCGGTTGTCCGGCACGGCGAGCGCATCGACCTTGCCCATGTCATTCGCGCTGCCGGAAAACGCCCTGAAATCAGGGTTTGCGAGTCGTTCCGGATCGAGACCGGCGAATCCGATGCACTCTCCCGACTGGTCTTGAGTCGTGGCCTGAAGCGTTATCGTTGCGCATTGCTGCTCGGCGAGCACGATTACCGGATGGTTCAGGTCGATGCGCCGGCTGTTCCCGAAGAAGAGCGCTTGCAGGCCTTGCGCTGGCGTCTCAAGGATATGGTTGATTTTCCGGTGGATGGCGCTGCCATTTCCGTTGCCGATATTCCAACGGAGGGCGGGCGTCAGGCCAGCGTATTCGCCGTGGTTGCACCGGCAACGGTGATCGGCGAACGGATGGCACTCTTCCACGAAAAGAAGATACCGCTGGAAGCCATCGACATTCCCGAAATGGCCGTGCGTAACGTCGCGGTGCTGTTCGAGGAAGAAAATCGCGGATTGGCCTTTCTGGCACTGACCCAGGGTGATGGCCTGCTGTCCATCACTTACCGCGGCGAACTCTACCTGTCGCGACGCATTGAAATCGATTCCGATGCCCTGGCTCAGGCCGATGAAGATCGGCGGCGGCAGATCCTGGAGCGACTGGCGCTCGAGTTGCAGCGCACGCTGGACAACTTCGACCGGCAATACGGCTTCATCTCGGTCTCGCGTCTCCTGGTCGCGTCCGAGTTCGACTGCGCCGGAACCGTTGCGGCGCTGGTCGAGAATCTTTACCTGCCGGTTCAGGCCGCAGACCTCGCCACCGTGGCCGATTTTGCCGGGGTGCCCGAATTGCGCTCGGCCGAGCGTCAGGCACATTGTCTCCTGGCGATCGGCGCCGCGTTGAGGAGTGCGCCATGAGCCAGCAGATCAATCTGCTGTTGCCGGAACTCAGGCCCCGCTTCGATTGGCTGGCCTTGCCGATTATCGCGGGTGCGGCGCTGGCGGGCCTGGTGCTGGTCATGTTGCTGTCCATCCTCGGGGCGACGCGAGTAGAGAGCCTCAAGACGCAGGAGGCAGAAATCAAGAACCGCTTGCAGGCCGCGCAGCAGCAAATTCAGGGCCTGGGGCAGGCGATTGCCGCTCGGCAGGCGGATAACTCGCTGGAGGGCAAGATTGCGGATGCCCGCCTGGCCGTTACCCAGCGTCAGGAAGTGCTGGCGGTCATTGCCCAGGGCGAGATCACGCAGGCCAATGCGTATTCCGGGTTGCTGCAGGGTTTTTCGCGGCAAACCGTCGAGGGCGTCTGGCTGCGCGGCTTCGGTTTTGCCGGCAAGGCCATCGAGATTCAGGGACGCTTGCTGGATCCGGCATTGCTGCCGACGTATATCAACCGTTTGAACAATGAACCGGCCTTTGCCGGACGTCGCTTTGCGGCGCTGGACATGAAGGGTATCGATCCTGCGGAAGAGAAAGCCGAGGACACCTCGTCTGCCAAGAAGCCACGGATGCCGGGACGGTACACCGAATTCGCCTTGCGGACCGAGTTGGCCGGCGCTCAGGAGAAAGCGCAATGAGGGAGTTGGTCAGGCGCTGGAAACAATTGAGCAGCCGGTATGCGGCGCTGACCCGGCGCGAGCGGATTTTCCTCGCCCTGGCCATCGTGCTCGGCCCCTTGCTGATTGGCAATGCCCTGTTCGTTGACCCGCTGTTCAGCCGCAGCAAGGCTGCCGAGAAAAGCATCGCCACGCAGAATACCTCCCTGGACGCCCTGCTGGCGCAGGTGGGCAGTTTGCAGCACGAATTGAGCATCGATCCGGATGCCGGCAGGAAGGCCGAACTGGCCGCGCTCGGTGAGCAGCGGGACAAACTGGACGAGCAGTTGCGGCAACTCGGCAACGAACTGGTGCGCCCCGAGGAAATGAACAGTCTTCTCGAACGTCTGCTCGCCCGCCATGCCGGGCTGCGCCTCATCAGCCTGAAGACCTTGGCGCCGCAAAGCATCCTGGCCGAGAAGGAGCCCGCCAAGCAGGCAGATGGCAAGCCGGTCGAGCGATCCTTCGATCTCTATCGGCACGGTGTGGAAATTCGCTTGGAAGGCAGTTACAGTCAGCTTCAGGCCTATCTGGTCCAGCTCGAAAAATTGCCGCAGCGTTTGCTCTGGGGAAAATTGAACTATCGCGTGATCGAGTATCCGCGCGCTGAAATGACGTTGACGGTTTATACCCTGAGTCCGGACAAGACATGGCTTACCCTATGAAGCTGATCGCCGTCGTTCTGCTTGCTGTCGCTTTCCCGGCTTGGGCCCAGTCGGGCGATCCGACGCGGCCGCCGGCTGCCTGGCTGGCGCCGGTTGACGATGCAAGGCCCGGTGGCGAAGCGACGGGCGGCCTGCGCTTGCAGTCGGTACTCATGCCGCAGGGCGGTCGGCCGGTGGCCGTGATCGGCGGCAAGACGGTTGCCCTGGGGGGCAGTGTCGGCGGGGCCACGCTGGTGCGCCTGAACGAGCGCGAAGCTGTGTTAAAAGGAGCGGATGGGGTGACGCATCTTTACCTGACGCCCGATGTTGAAAAACAAATGATTGAAATGCCCAAATCCCGTCAGAAGGGGAAACCGGGGCCAGTGAAGGGTTTGCCATGAGCAAGATCTTGATAATCGGATTGTCTGCACTGATGCTGACTGCCTGCAGCAATCAGCATGCGCGGCGGGGAGACGCATTCGATCGTGCCGATCAGGCGCTGAGCGCTGCGGCGGCCAGCAAGGCGACACGTCCGCAGGGTGACGTGGTCGGTCAGGCCATGGTTCCGCCGCTGCAACTCGATCAGCCAGCAGCCGCGAAGCCGGAGCCGCGCTTCAATCTGGCAGTGAACAATGCGCCAATCGCGCAGGTGCTCAATGCGCTGGTGTCCGGCACGCCTTACAGCATGCTGTTTCCGCCCGAACTGTCGGGAACGGTGAGCTTGAACCTCAAGAGCACGACCGTCCGCGAAGCACTCGAGACGCTGCGCGAAGTCTATGGCTACGATTACCGCGTTCAGGGCTCGCGCATTTATGTGCAGCCGAACAGCATCCAGACCCGTATCTTCAAGATCAACTATCTGGCCAATCGTCGCCAGGGCATGAGCGACATGCGCGTGACCGGCAGTTCGCCTACGGTGTCTACGCCGCAAACGACCAGCGGTGCCTCGAGCGGGGCGGGCAGCCTGCCGGCCGGTTCGATGGGTAACCCGCAGCAGCGCAACAACGATAGCGCGCGTGTGCAGACCAGTTCGGACTACGATTTCTGGAAGGACCTGAACCTGGCCCTGAATTCCATCGTCGGCACGCAGGAAGGGCGCAACGTGATCGTCAATGCCGGGTCGGGCGTGGTGCTGGTCAAGGCGTCGCCGGTCGAACTGCGTTCGGTGGAGGAATATCTGCGGGCGACCCAACTGGTCGTCGAGCGGCAGGTCATGCTCGAAGCGAAGATCATCGAGGTGTCGCTCAACGACTCGTATCAGACCGGGATCAACTGGAGCAAATTCGGCGGCCTGCTTGGCGGCAACCTGGCCTTCGGCACGCTGGCCCCGGGCGCCACGCTGAGCAGTTCGGCCACGCTGGGCGGCGCGGCGACCGGCGTGACGGCGGGAACCGTGGCGTCGGCCAATTTGAATACGAATGCGGTCTCGACCACCTCTGCCGGCCGCGGTTTCTTCGGCCTGGCCTTCCAGTCGCAGAACTTCGCTGCGCTGCTCTCCTTCCTCGAAGGGCAGGGTGACGTGCAGGTGCTGTCCAGCCCGCGCATCGCGACGACCAACAACCAGAAGGCCGTACTCAAGGTCGGCACCGACGACTTCTTCGTGACCGGCATCAGCACCAATACGACGACCAGTGCGAGCGGCAATGTGGTCACGCCGAATATTACCCTGCAGCCTTTCTTCTCCGGCATTTCGCTCGACGTCACGCCGCAGATCGACGACGAGGGCAACATCATCCTGCACGTGCATCCGTCGGTCAGCGTGGTCGAGGAGAAGACCAAGAACGTCAATCTGGGCGATCTGGGCACCTTCACGCTGCCGCTGGCCTCGAGCACGATCAATGAAACCGACAGCATCGTCCGCGTTCAGGATGGCAGCATCGTGGCCATCGGCGGCCTGATGAGCCAGGAGCAGAATACCAGTCGTTACGGCCTGCCCGGCCTCAGCGGCGTGCCCGGTGTCGGCGCCCTGTTCGGCCAGAAGAGCGTGTCGAACCGCAAGCGCGAACTGGTCATCCTGATGCGCTCGACGGTCATCAAGGGTGAAAACTCGTGGCGCGATGCCTCGGTCGAGGCCCAGGAACGCCTGCAGGGGCTCGATCCGCGGCAAAAGCGGCAGTTCGAACTGCAATGATCGGTAGCGGGCAGCCTTGTATCTAGACCATTTCGGCCTGAGCGAACTGCCCTTCGGCATCACGCCGGACACCAGCTATACCGTCATCACGCGTGGCCACCAGGAGGCGCTCAACACGCTGCTGGTGGCGCTCAACAGCGGCGAAGGCTTCATCAAGATCACCGGCGAGGTTGGCACCGGCAAGACCCTGCTCTGCCGCAAGTTGCTCCAGGCCTTGCCGGAAGGAAGCGTGTCGGCCTACCTGCCCAATCCCTATCTCGCGCCGCGCACCCTGCAGTTGGCGCTGGCGGAGGAACTGGGGCTGGAAGTGAGCGCCGAGAGCGACGACTATCATTTGCTGCAAAGTATCAACCGGGCGCTGCTCGAACATGCGGCGGCGGATCGTCAGGTCGTTGTCTGCATCGACGAGGCGCAGGCCATGCCGCTCGAAACGCTGGAATCCCTGCGCCTGTTGTCCAATCTCGAAACCGAAAAACGCAAGCTGCTGCAGATCGTGCTCTTCGGCCAGCCGGAACTCGACCGCAAGCTGGCCGAACCGTCCGTGCGCCAGTTGCTGCAGCGCATTGCCTTCCATTACCGGCTGGGCGGCCTGGGGCGCGAGGAGGTGGCCAATTACCTGGCGCATCGCCTGCGGGTGGCGGGCTATCGCGGCGAGGATGTCTTCGGGCCGCCGGCCATTCGTTGCCTGCACAAGGCCAGCCGGGGGACGCCGCGTCTCCTGAACATTCTGGCGCACAAATCCTTGCTGGCCGTCTTCGGCGAGGGCAAGCACGCCGTGCGTCCAGCCCATGTGCGGCGGGCGGCGGCAGATACCGAAGGCGCGGCCTCGGCGGGATGGTGGTGAAATGAGCCTGATCAACGACATGCTGCGCGACATCGAGGCCAAGCGCCCCGACGATCCGGCGCGACAAAACCTGCAACGCGAAATCCGTTCGCTGCCGGCTGCCCGGACGGGCCGTCCCAGCTGGCTGCTGCCCGCCCTGCTCGGTGGCTTGGCGCTGGCCGGTGTGGCGTTTTGGCTGGCGAACGGTCAATGGCTTCCCCCGGTCGGGAACGAGGCCACTCCGGCCCCGGCGCCGGCGGTTGCGCCCGTTGCCGCGGTCTCAGCGCCAGCCGCGGCGAATTTGACGGTCGACGGGAAAAAAGAGCCAAATTCAGAATCCGATCTGCGCCTGGCGCCAAACCTGACGAATCTGCCGATGCCGGCTGCGCCCGTGCTGACGGTGCCCGATCCGATCGTGCCCGCACCGGCACCAGTCGTGGCGAAGCCGGAAGCCGCACCGGCGCCCGCGCCCGTTGCCGCAGCACCGGCAGTGCCCGCAGGCCCGATCAAGATTGAGAAAAGTCCCGTCATGGCCACCCCGCGCGACCGCGCCGATGCCGAATTCCGCCGGGCCGAGAACGCGCTCGCCGCGGGCCGGCAGGCCGAGGCGCTGGATGGCCTGCGCGCCGCCCTGAAACAGGATCCCGGCTATGTCCAGCCTCGCCAGCTTCTGCTGCGCCAGTTGCTCGAACAGCGCAAGATCGACGAGGCCATGAGCGTCCTGCAGGACGGCCTTGAACTGCAGCCGGCGCAGACCGGCTGGGCGATGTCGCTGGCGCGCCTGCAACTGGAACAGAACGACGTGGCCGCCGCCGACAAGACGCTGGCCCGCTCGCAGGTCTATGCCGAAGCCAGCGCCGACTATGCCGGTTTCCAAGGGCACCTCAAATCCCGACTCGGCGCCAACCGGGCTGCGGTGACGCATTACCAGCGGGCAACGCGGCTGGCGCCCAACGAAGGGCGCTGGTGGCTGGGGCTGGGCCTCGCCCAGGAGGCCGACGGCAAAGTTCCCGAAGCCAAGGATGCGCTGCGCCGCGCCATCGCGACCGGCACGCTGTCCATCGAACTGTCCGCCGTCGCCGAACAGCATCTGCGCTGATTCGCCCGGAATGAAAACGGGGGGTTGAGCCTGCGTATCAGGCTCAACCCCCCGTGCTTTTTACGCCCGGATTACCAGGCGATGGACTTGGCGATATTGACGCTGTAGTTGTTGGCCGGATTCAGCGTGACGAAGGACGTGACCTGGCCGCCGTAGGTTTCCGTCGTCGTGCCGTAGGTCACGCCAGTGAGTGGAACAACGACCGGTTGGGCTTCCGGGTTGGCAGCGGTCAGGACGATGCCCTTGCCCGGCTTGAGCACGGCGCGTACGCCGGACTCGTTGTAAACCTGCCGGCGCTTCATGAGTTCGCCAGTCTGCTTCAGGCTCGGGCTGCGGATCGGCAGATTCTGGTAGTAGCGGTTGTACTTGGCCAGCGTGGCGTCCATGAGGTCGCCGAGCAGCGAGTGGGTGCCGTCATAGGCGCGCAGGTTGGAGGCGTGGAACATGAGCGGACGCGCGTCGTAGTTGAGCAGGTAGGAGACCAGCACTTCGGAAGTCTTGTCGAGCACTTCGCCATAGCTCAGGTCGTAGCCCCAGGGGTAGGGGGCGATACCGTTGGCACCGTAGAAGTGGTTGTATTCCGCCGTCCATTCGGCCGGTGTCGACACGTTGTAATAGAGCGCGGTCGGGTAGCGCGGCACTTCGTAGATCGATGGATTGACGCAGTTGGGCTTGCCGCTGTTGAAGCGCGGCAGCGGCCACGGCCCCTTCTCGCAGGTGGCGCCGACCGGTGGCGTCGGGACCGAGGTGTCCGAGACCAGGTAGGTGATGCCGAAGGTCTGCAGCGCCGACAGGACATCGGCGTTGTACAGGCCCGAGATGTTGGGTGTGACCATGGTCGACTTGTCGTAGTTGGGCAAACCCATCTTCTGGGCGACCTTGTCGTTCGGGATCATCTCGTTGTTCAGCGCATGGTCGTAGCTCATGTCGTCCATGAACTCGTGGTCATAGGTGTGCGTGACCCACTTGAACTGCGCCTTGTTGGCGACGAGGCGCGGGGTCAGCGTGTCGTAGAGGACGTTTTCGTTGATCAGGTCGAAGAAGAAAGTGGCCGGTTTGTTGGGCGGATAGGCGCCCTGTCCACCGTAGGAAACCCAGAACCCGGCGCCGTTGTAGGGCATGGTCAGGCGGAAATCGGCGGCATTGGCCGTCCGGCTGCGAACGTTCTTTTGCCAGGCGACGAGCTTGTCGATGTCCTTGCCGGTGATGCGGTATTCGCACGGATTGGTGCCGGTCTTGGCGTTTTCGCCGCCGAGCGGGCAGGTGGCGCCGAGGAAGGTCCACGGCGTGGTCCGCGCATCGTAGTAGCCGTCGGCTTCCCAGGCGTAGGGGAAGCTGTCGTTGGGCAGGCCGATGTCGTCGATCTGTGGGTCGAGATACACGCGGCGTTCGCCGAGCATGACGCCCTTGGTCAGCCAGTTGAGCAGGCCATAGGAGAGGAGCGACGAATGGATCAGGTACTGATTGTTGTCGAAGGTGGCGGCGAGCACTTCGCGGCTGCTGGCGTCGCCTGTTTCCGGGGCGGTGTTCGGGAAGCTGCAGCTGGCCATGACCGTGTGCGTGCTGCCGTCGCTGGCCTTGCCTTGCAGCAGCGGCGTGACGGTCGCACCGGCCGGCAGGGCGGTGGCCGGGTCGGCGAAATAGGTCCAGGCATTCTTGACCTGCAGCGGGAGCGTCGCCGAGGTGCCGGCCTTGAGGTAGGGGAAGGCCGTCTTGCCGGCGGCGGTCAGCGTGGCGTCGAGGGCCGAGGTGTTGGTGTCGCGTTGGCCCACGGCCTGCAGGCAGCCCGTGTCGTCCGGCCAGGCGTAGAGGGCGGCCATGCGCACGCCGTACTTGAACTGGTAGCGGCTCAGCGTCTGGGCCAGCGGGTTGCTGGGCAGCGGGTTGAGCAGGCGGGCATCGCTGATCGGCAGGAGGATGGCCTGGTAGTGCGCGTTGTTGCCGTCTTCGAGGGCAGGCAGGCTGGGTGCGGCGCTGTCGTAGCGATAGATTTCGTAGGGCGTGCCGATGCGGTCGAGCATGGCCTTGGTCGCCTCGAGTTGCGGGGCGTCGCCAATGGCGGCGGGGTTGTCGTCCTGGGCGGTGAGGACGAGCACTTTCATCTCGATCTGGGCATCGGCCGGGGCGGCCAGGAGCGGCGTGGCGGCCGCCATGCCGAGGGCGGCAAGGGTGGCGGCGAAGAGGCGCTTCAGCGCGAAGGGCGTGGCGTGTTGCGGGGTTTTCATGAAGGTGATCTCGGCGTCGGACTAAGGGGCTTACTTCTGCGGCAACGAAACGGCGCGTTGCTGTTCCAGCTTGGCGGCTTGCGGATGGGGCTGGGTCGGCGCCGTGTCGAGGCGGTGCGGAATGGGCGTTTCCGGCGGCAACTGGTGCTTGTGGTGATGGCTTTCCTTCTTGTCGTTGAAGGGCGCGGCCGGCGGGTTGGCCGGCTCGCTGGTCTGGGCCTGGGCGGAACATCCGATCAAGGCAAAAATGACAATGGCGACAGCATTCAAGGGCTGGCGACGGCGGACGTGAATTCTCGATGGCATGGCGTTCTCGGGGCCTTGGCGGCCGAAAAAATAGTCTGGAATATGCTGAATGCAGCAGCTGATCTGTATAGCATGTCGGCCCGAATTTTTGCGCGGTACTAATTCCGGATTGCAATTCTTTACATTTCGGCGTCTTTGCCCGGCGGGCGCGAGCGGCAAAAAACGGTATGGCGAGTAAAATCATCGCCACGGGCGGCGGTCGACCGCCCTAAAACAACAACAGCACAGGGAGAGAAGCATGCCAGTCAAACTCGTCCAGTCCACGGCGTCGGCCTATCAATATCCGCTGCTCATCAAGCAGCTGTTGCTGACGCCGCTGGCCATCGCGCCGGAACAGGAAATCACGTACCAAGGCAGGTTGCGCTACAACTACCGCACGCTCAACGAGCGCATCGGCCGGCTGGCCAACGGCCTGGCCGGGCTGGGCGTCGAGGCCGGGCAGACCGTGGCGATGATGGACTGGGACAGCCATCGCTACCTCGAATGCTTCTTCGCCGTGCCGATGATGGGGGCGATCCTGCAGACGGTGAATATCCGCCTGAGCCCGGAGCAGATCCTGTACACGCTGAACCACGCCAAGGCCGACGTGCTGCTGGTCAACAGCGAATTCTTCCCTATCCTCGCGCAGATTGCGCCGGCGCTGGAAACGGTCAGGACCTTCGTGCTCTTCACCGATGAGGCCGAGATGCCCGCTGTGCCGGTCACGATGGCCGCCGAGTACGAGGCCATGCTGGCCGAGGCATCGCCCGCCTACGACTTCCCCGATTTCGACGAAAACGCGCAGGCGACGACCTTCTACACGACCGGCACGACCGGCAACCCGAAGGGCGTCTATTTCAGCCATCGCCAGCTCGTGCTGCACACGCTGGGCTGCGCCGCGGCGCTCGGCGGCGCCAACGCCCAGGGCCACATCCACCGCGAAGACGTGTATATGCCGATGACGCCGATGTTCCACGTCCATGCCTGGGGCTTCCCGTACCTGGCGACGATGATGGGCGTCAAGCAGGTCTACCCCGGCCGTTACCAGCCCGACGTGATCTGCCGGCTGATTGCCGAGGAAGGCGTCAGCTTCTCGCATTGCGTGCCAACCATCCTGCACATGGTGCTCGGCCACCCGGCGGCCAAGGAGACCGATTTCAGCGGCCTCAAGATCCTCATCGGCGGTGCCGCGATGCCCGAAGCCATGGCCATTTCCGCCCAGAAGCGCGGCATGGACCTGTTCACCGGCTACGGCATGTCGGAAACCTGCCCGGTGCTCAGCCTGGCCCACCTCGACAGCGCCGACCTCAATCGTTCGCTCGAGGAACAGGCCGTCATTCGTGCCAAGACCGGGCGGCCCCTGCCGCTCGTCGACCTGCGCATCGTTGATCCCGAGATGGCCGACGTCGCCCACGACGGCAAGGCGACCGGCGAAGTCGTCGTGCGCGCGCCCTGGCTCACCCAGGGCTACGTCTCCGCGCCCGAGGCCTCGGAAGACCTGTGGGCCGGCGGCTACCTGCACACCGCCGACATCGGTAACATCAACCCGGCCGGCTGCCTCAAGGTCACCGACCGCATCAAGGACGTCATCAAGACCGGCGGCGAATGGACGTCGTCACTGCAACTCGAAGACATCATCGCCAAACACGAGGCCGTGCATGAAGTCGCCGTCATCGGCGTCCCCGACGACAAATGGGGCGAACGCCCGCTCGCCCTCGTCCTGCTCAAACCGGAATTCGTCGGCCAGATCACCGAACACGCCATGCGCAACTACGCCGCCCACGCCATCGAGGCCGCCGGCGTGTCGCGCTACGGCGTGCTGTTGCAGGTTAGTTTCGTGAAAACCCTGGTCAAGACCAGCGTCGGCAAGATGAACAAACGCCTCATGCGCGCCGACCCGACCGCCCTGAAAATTTGAATTTTGGGCGTTTTTTCCGGTTGACCGTGGGATTGCACGGTCACTGGATTGGGAAACATACTCATGGTTTTCCGGCCAGAACGGCAATGACGATGCAAAGAATAGCGACCTCGCTAAGCATAGCGACTACACAACTCAAAGAGAGCACCGGGTCGTTAAGCGAGCGAAATTGAAGCGACCAAACAAACTTTGTTAATGCTAAGCGTGGCGCCCCAATATTGCTTTGCGTAAGTGTTGGCTTGCCAAGCTGGGCTGATACGGCTGGATGAACTTTTTGAAGATGGCGAACCATCCAAACTCCATTTACGTAGGACAGAGCAAATACGGCAATGAATGCTACTAGCGAGCCCATGAGGTGCCTAACGTTGTAGGTAAAGGGCGGCCCGCTTGCGGGACGTCCAGCGACCGAAGGGAGCGCCTTTGACCGCATTGTTAGGCAATGCTGGGCTACGCATTAGTGCCGCCTTTTTCGCTTGAGTAAGCGGAATACTGCTTGAGCGCGGCTAGAACGCCCACACAGCCCAGCACTAGAAAAAGGACAAAGTCTCCCGATGGGCCAAATTGATTGAAAAAGATATTGTGGAGCCATGCCCAGCGACCGGTAGAGGGCGTGGCTGACGGATAAAAATATGAAGTGGCCGAACCAACGAAAAAGATGCCAGCAAGACCCAACCACAGATTTCCTTTCTCCTTGGGCGACAGGAGAGGAGGCTTGAAGTCTTCAGTTTGACCGGGCCAGATTTTCATATGTGCCTAACGTGGAAGGTCAGCGGACGGCAAAAAGCGTAGCTTTTTGACGGTCCGCTGGACCGGATTGTTAGGCGCGGGTAGCTTTGGCATATAGCTCACCCAAAGTCACGTCCTCCCGCCACACGGGAAGCAGATCAACGCCAAAGGCCTCTTTAACGCTTTCAAGAAATGTTTCAAGCTCCATTGAATCGGCCATGAACTTTGGAAACGGATACAGAGCCTTATAGACATCAAGTGGTTTGTCGGCTGGAGCAAAGCAAAGACGACGTGAATCAGGAAATGCAAAGGCTTCCGTGAATAGCCCTAAGAACAAACGTATATCTTCTTTTCGTGCATTCGGAAAGTGACGCCGCCACGCAAACCCAGTGCATGTGCGACGCCAGTAGTTACGCAGGCGAACTCTCTCAACGACAGCACCGATTGCGAAAGCTGCAACAGCAACAACCGAAACTTCAATCAGCCCGGACATTGAAAGCGCCTAACTAGTAGTAGACGACAAAACTGTCGCCTAATCCGGAAACCTGTCCCATAAGCTGGCGGACAGGACAGGCGGAGTTGATTGTGTGGCAGTGGTTCTGGGCGGTTGCTTGCATATTTTCGACAATTTTCGGGCGACAAACCGGACAGTATGAATTTTCCGCTGAAATTGCAATGTCATTTTCCGCCGCTTGGCTTTCCCTGCGCGCTGCAAATTTCGATTTTGGCCATTTTTTCCGGTTGACCGTGGGATTGCACGGTCAACCGGAAATTTTGCCCAAATTTGAAATCAGGGTCGGGGGTTGAGTGCCTTGAGCTGGCGGTCGTGCCAGCCGGCGAGCAGGAGCATGGCGGTGCTTGAACCGATCAGGGCCATGAACATGTCGGACTGGGTGTCCCATTGGTCGCCCTGGGTGCCGAGGAATTCGTCGGCGCCCTGGCCCATGGCGAGGGCGGCGGCCCATTCGATGAGTTCGTAGCTGGCGCTGATGGCCATGGCGATGCAGATGCAGAGGAAGCCGGTCATCCGGCGGCCGACGACGTAGCCGCCGCGGATGAGGATTTCGCGCGCGACCATGGCCGGGACGAAGCCCTGCATGAAGTGGCCGAGCTTGTCGTAGGGGTTGCGCACGGTGCCGAGCAGGTCCTGCATCCAGAAACCGAGCGGCACGCGGGCATACGAGTAGGCGCCGCCGCCGATGAGGACGAGGGCGTGGGCGGCGATGAGCACGGTGAGCAGCGTGGTGAGCGGATACCTTTTGCGCGTGGCGACCATGATCGGCAGGGCGATGAGCACGGGGGCGACTTCCATGATCCATGTCGCCCGGTCGAACGGGGCGATGCCGGAGACGATCAACGCCGCGACGACGATGGCGGCCAGCGTGGCGTTCAGGGTGTCTCGGGTCATGTCAGCCCTCGTTGCGGATCAGGTCGAGCAATTCCGCGCCGTAGTGCTCGATCTTGGCGCTGCCCATGCCGGTGATGCCGGCCAGCATGCCGTGGCTGGTCGGGCGCACTTCGGCCAGTTCGCGCAGGGTCTTGTCGTGCAGGATGACGTAGGCCGGGACGGATTGTTCGCGCGCCGTGTCGGCCCGCCACTTGCGCAGCAGCTGGAAGAGGATTTCGTCGGCCGAGGACAGCTCGCTGTGCACGACCGCGCTGCTGCTGCGTGACGACGAACCCGACTTGCGTTTGGCCGGACGGCGCAGTTGGACCTTGCGCTGGCCCTTGAGCACCTCGCGCGCGGCGTCGGTCAGTTGCAGGGCGCCGTGTTCGGCCATGTCGACATGGACCAGCCCGGCCGCCGCCAACTGGCGGAAAACGCTCTTCCAGCCGTGGTCGTCGAGGTCGGCGCCGACGCCGAAGGTGGGCAGCTGGTCATGATTCCACTGCTTGATCTTGTCGGTCGCCTTGCCGCGCAGGACGTCGGTCAGGTGCGTGACGCCGAAGCGCATGCCGGTGCGGAAGATGGCCGACAGCGCCTTTTGCGCGGCCTGCGTGCCGTCCCACAGTTCCGGCGGGTTTTCGCAGACGTCGCAATTGCCACAGGGCTGGCGTTCTTCGCCGAAATAGTTGAGCAGCACCTGGCGCCGGCAGCGCGGCGCCTCGCAGTAGGCGAGCAGGGCGGTCAGGCGTTGCGATTCGAGGATCTTCTGGCCCTCGCCGGCGCCCGATTCGGCGATGCGCGCGTGTTGCAGCGCGACGTCCTGCATGCCGTAGGCCATCCAGGCTTCGGAGGGCTCGCCGTCGCGGCCGGCGCGGCCGGTTTCCTGGTAGTAGGCCTCGATGCTTTTCGGCAGGTCGAGGTGGGCGACGAAACGCACATCCGGCTTGTCGATGCCCATGCCGAAGGCGATGGTGGCGCACATGATCAGCCCCTCCTCGCGCAGGAAGCGGCGCTGGTTGGCGGCGCGCTCGGCGGCGGGCAGGCCGGCGTGGTAGGGCAGCGCCGGGTAGCCTTCCAGGCTCAGCCAGTTGGCCGTTTCCTCGACCTTCTTGCGCGACAGGCAATAGACGATGCCGGCCTGGCCCTTGCGGCCGGTGAGGAAGCCGAGCAACTGCTTCTTCGCGTTGTCCTTTTCGACGACGGTGTAGCGGATGTTCGGGCGGTCGAAGCTGGAGAGGAAGACGCGGGCGTCGGACAGGCCGAGGCGGACGAGCATTTCGCTCTGCGTTGCCTTGTCGGCGGTGGCCGTCAGGGCGATGCGCGGGACGGCCGGATAGCGTTCGTGCAGCGTCGACAGTTGCAGGTATTCCGGCCGGAAATCATGGCCCCATTGCGACACGCAATGCGCCTCGTCGATGGCGAAGAGGGCGAGCTTGCCGGCCTCGGATAGCGCGTCGAGCATGGCCAGCGTGCGGTCGAGCAGCAGGCGTTCGGGGGCGATGTAGACGAGGTCGAGATTGCCGCTGAAGATGGCCTGTTCGACGGCCTGTGCTTCCTGCCAGGCTAGCGTCGAGTTGAGGACGGCGGCCTTGACGCCGAGCTGGGTCAGGGCATCGACCTGATCCTGCATGAGCGCGATGAGCGGCGAGACGACGACGGCGCAGCCGGGGCGGAGCAGGGCGGGAATCTGGTAACAGAGGCTCTTGCCGCCGCCGGTCGGCATGAGGACGAGCGCGTCGCCGCCACGGCTGACGTGGTCGATGATGTCGGCCTGCGCGCCACGGAAGGCCGGGTAGCCGAAGACGTCACGCAGGAGGGCGAGGGCGGAGGGGGATTCCACGGTCAACCGGAAATTTTGCGCAAAATGGAAATGTTCACAGCACGGCTTCGCGGCTCAGCCGTTCGCCATCCCAGAGCAGGGCTTCGCCGCGGTCCTCGTGCCAGTCGGCGAGCACCCAGCGCTCGACGTGGATGCCATCGACAATGTGGTCGTGCTTCTCCGGCCGGTGCGTGTGGCCGTGGATGAAGGTGCAGTAGCCGTGGTCGCGCAGGAAGTCGTCGGTCGCCGGGCCGTTGAGGTCGGCGTAAACGTAGTTGGCGGCGCGCTTGCGCCGGGCGCTGCGCCAGCGGATGTAGCGGCCGAGCAGGCTGCGCAGGACACGCGGCTTGGCGCGCATCTTTTGCTGCCATTCCGGATCGCGTACCTTGGCGCGATAGGTCATGTAGGCGTGGTCGTCGAGGCAGAGCGCGTCGCCGTGCGAGAGCACGAAGGACCACTCGGGCAGGACCAGCGCGTAGGGGTCAGGCAGCAGGTGCATGCCGGCGGCGCGGGTGAATTCGTCGCCAATCGCGAAATCGCGGTTGCCGTGCATGAAATGGATCTTCAGCCCGGCATCGCTGGCGGCACGCAGGGCGGCGGCGATCTGGGCCGAATAGGCGTCGCTGACATCGTCGCCAACCCACACCTCGAACAGGTCGCCGAGGATGTACAGCGCCTCGGCCTGCCGCGCGCGGCCCGCCAAAAACTGGAGGAACAAACGCGTCGCCCCGGGTGACCGGGGCGACAGGTGCAGATCGGAAACGAAGAAGATCAAACGATCTCGGCCTTCTCGATGATCACGTCTTCCTTCGGCACGTCCTGGTGGAAGCCCTTGCTGCCGGTCGGGACGGCGCGGATCTTGTCGACCACGTCCAGGCCTTCGACGACTTCACCGAACACGCAGTAGCCCCAGCCCTGGCCGGACGGCGACTTGAAGTCGAGGAAATCGTTGTCGACGGTGTTGATGAAGAACTGGGCGGTGGCCGAATGCGGGTCGTTGGTGCGGGCCATGGCGATGCTGCCGCGCTTGTTCTTCAGGCCGTTGGCAGCCTCGTTCTCGATCGGGGCCTGGCAGGGCTTCTGGTTCATGCCCGGCTCCATGCCGCCGCCCTGGATCATGAAGTTCTTGATGACGCGGTGGAAGATGGTGCCGTTGTAATGGCCGGCTTCGACGTAGGAGATGAAATTGGCAACCGTCTTCGGAGCCTTCTCGGCGTCGAGGTTGAGGGTGATGATACCGTGGTTGGTGGTGAGCTTGATCATGCTGAATTCCTTATTTTTCGGAGATGATTTTGACGTTCTGGATGACGATGGGGGTCACCGGCACATCGCGGTGCGGCCCGACGCTGGTGGTTTGCGTCTGGGCAATCTTGTCGACGACGTCCATGCCCTTCACGACCTTGCCGAACACGGCATAACCCCAGCCGTCGAAGGACGGATAGTCGAGGCTGGCGTTGTCGGCGTGGTTGATGAAGAACTGGGCGGTGGCCGAATGCGGGGCGTTGGTGCGGGCCATGGCCAGCGTGCCGCGGCTGTTGCGGAGACCGTTCTTGGCCTCGTTCTCGATGGCCTCGCGGGTCGCTTTCTGGTTCATCTTCGCGTCAAAACCGCCGCCCTGGATCATGAAGCCCGGGATGACGCGATGGAAAATGGTGTTGCCATAGAAACCGTCGCGCGCGTACTGCAGGAAATTGGCCACGCTCTTCGGTGCCTTTTCGCTGTTCAGTTCGATCACGATGGTTCCGGCGGAGGTCTGCATTTCGACCGTCGGGGCAGCCCAGGCCAGGGTGGCGGCAAGCAGGCCGGCGGCAAGCAGGGAAATTTTCTTCAACATCATGCACTTCCTTCGTAAATGATCTTCCACTGGTCGCCTTCGCGTAGCCAGTACTGGCGTTTCTTCATCTGGTTGTTGAGATTGTTGCTGCGGTAATCCTGATCAAAGGTCACGACGACGACCTCGTCCTTGCCCGGATTGCGGAAGACGGACACGTTGTTGATCTTCAGCTTGATCCATTCCTTGCCGGCATTGACCTGCTTCTTCTGCGCCGCGAAGTCGGCAAAGTCCTGATCGCCGGCCTTGAAGCGTTTCGAGTAGTGCGTCAGGTAACGGTCGGTGTCGCGGCTTTCCCAGTCGGCCCGCCAGGACTCGATCGACTTGTTCAATTCGCTGCGCTCGCGGGCCCAGTCGTCGAGCGACAGCCACTCGACGGAATTGCTGATGATGACCGGCGTCAGGCCGACCTGCAGGTTCTTGGCGACGATGTCGAGATCCTGGTTGGTGAGCACGACGCAGCCGTCGGAGGCGCGCGGCGGACGGGCAAAGGTGTCGGACGGCGTGCCGTGCAGCCAGATGCCGCTGCCGCCACGGCCCTGACGCTTGTCCCATTCGTTCGGGTAATTCAGCGGGAAGGCGCCGTTGCCGTAGAGGTCGGCCAGCTTCTGGCGCGGCAGGTTGGCGGTGACGTGATAAACGCCGACTGGCGTCTTCTTGTCGCCCTCGGCCAGCTTCTCGGCGCCCAGTTTGCCCTGCGTGACGTAGTAGTCGGCGACGAAGCGCGGCTGACCGCCGTTCTTGGTGTCGTTTTCGTAGAGATAGAGACGCGAACGCTTGGTGTCGACGACGATGGCGTAACGCTGGTCCGGCTGCATCTGCAGCAGGTAGCGCGGCACGAAGTCGGCCGGCGGCTTCTCGCGATAACCCTTGAGGCGAACGATGGCCTCGGCGCGCAGGTCGGCGACCTTGTCGGCCGGCGCATCGGTCAGCGCGCCAAAGGACTCGATCGGCTTGGTGCGTGCCAGCAGCAGGTCGCCCTTGATCAGGTGCGCCAGTCGGTAATTCGGATGCTGACGGAGCAGACCTTCGGTCAATTGCAGGGCGTTGCCCAGGCGGTTGGCTTCGATCTCGGCGAAGATGCGCGTCAGCGTTTCTTCTGGCGCCGAGTCGCTGACGACCAGCGGCAAGGACGAATCCTTGCCGACGGCCTCGCTGGCAGTGCGGGCGAGCGCGATTTCCGAAAGTTCGCTGACAGCGACGGGCTGGTTTGCCCGCTTGTCCCTGAGGTGGGTTGCTGCACCGGCGGCCAGGGCGACCGCCAGTCCGGATAGAACCAGCTTACGGCCTAATTTCACCGGGCGTTTTCTTCCTTGATCAGCCACTTGCTACCGACGCGGACGAAGACCAGCGTCTTGGTCGTCGAGCTGGACAGCCCGGTGGCCTTGTAGTGCTGGCGGAACTTGGCCGTGGCCTTGTCACCGTTGATGCTGATCTGCGGCGTATCGAAGGACACGGAGATCTTGCCGCCCTTGCCGGCGATGCGCTGTTCGCGCTCCTGTTCCCAGGCCTTGCGGCTCATGCCCTTGGGTGTGTCGAATTCGTGGGCGTAGGCGCCCAGGTAGGCGCGCATGTCCTTGCGCGACCAGGCGTCGGCCCAGGCGTTCATGGCCTTGAGTACGTCGTCGCTGGCGGCGTTGGCCTTGGCCGGCGCCGGGGTGGGGGCCGGTGCGGGAGCCGGCGCAGCAGTCGGTGCTGGGGCGACGGCCGTAGCCGGTGCGGTAGCCACAACGGTCGTCGGCTTGGCAGCGGGCGAGGTAGAGGCGGCGCCCGGTGTCGAGGTGACGATGGTGGCGGAAGGTGCGGCAGCCGGCGTGGTGGCCGGCTTGGCTGCTGCGGCGGCGACCGGTACAACAGGCGCAGCGGCAACCGGTGCGGCGGTGGCAGCCGGTTGCGGCTTGACGTTGCCCTTGCCGGAGGTGGTGATCAGGTCGCGGATCAGGGCCAGCTTGTTCTGGGTGGCCGAGTTGGAGTTGTCGAGTTGCAGGGCCTTGTCGTAGGCCTGGCTGGCCAGCTTGGCGTAGACGTCGCCCAGATTTTCGTAGGCGATGGCGTAAGACGGGTGAGTCCTTATGGCCATTTCGAGCGCCGTGCGGGCCTTGTCGTACTGCTTCTGCTGGGCGTAGAGCACGGCCAGGTTGTTGTAGGGTTCCGGCAGTTCCGGGTAATCCTCGGAAAGCTTGGTGAACACGGCGATGGCGTCGCCCGGCTTGTTCATCTCGGTATAGATCAGGCCCTTGAGGAAGCGACCCTGGGCGTCCTTGGGACGGCTGCTCAGATAGGCATCCACCTTTTCAAGGGCTTGCGGATACTGACCCTGCTTGATCAGGCGTTGGACTTCCGGCAGGTTGTCAGCGAAAGCGGGGACGGCAAAGCCGATGGCCAGGCCAATCGCCATTGCACGCAACGTCTTGAGCTTCTGAAAACGGGGCTGGAGCAGGGAAGTAGAGGTCATCGCTATGCTATACTTTTCGAGGTTATACAATCCGTCGATTCTATCAAAAACGCCGGTGATTCCATAGGGAATCGCGAGGCGGCCAAGCCCGGTTTCTTCCCCGCATGCTCAAGATCTACAACTCCCTCCAGCGCGAAAAGCAGCTTTTCACCCCGATCGAAGCCAACAAGGTTCGCATGTATGTCTGTGGCATGACGGTCTATGACTATTGCCACCTCGGCCATGCGCGGGTGATGGTGGTGTTCGACATGGTTTATCGCTGGCTGAAGGCGTCGGGCTACGACGTGACCTACGTCCGCAACATTACCGACATCGACGACAAGATCATCAAGCGCGCCATCGAAAACGGCGAGACGATCCAGCAGCTGACCAACCGTTTCATCGCCTACATGCACGAGGACGCCGACGCGCTGGGCGTGCTGCGCCCCGATCATGAGCCGCGCGCCACCGAATACGTGCCCGAGATGCTCGATCTGATCGGCAGGCTCGAGGCGACCGGCCTGGCCTACCAGGCAACCGACGGCGACGTGAATTACGCCGTGCGCAAGTTCCCGGGCTACGGCAAGCTCTCGGGCAAGTCGCTCGACGACCTGCGCGCCGGCGAGCGCGTCGAGGTCGATTCGGCCAAGCAGGATCCGCTCGATTTCGTGCTCTGGAAGCACGCCAAGCCGGGCGAGCCGGCCTGGGAATCGCCCTGGGGCGAGGGTCGTCCGGGCTGGCACATCGAGTGTTCCGCGATGAGTTCGAAGCTGCTCGGCAATCATTTCGACATCCACGGCGGCGGCCAGGACCTGCAGTTCCCGCACCACGAAAACGAAATCGCCCAGTCCGAGGGCGCGCACCAGTGCTCCTTCGTGAATTACTGGATGCACAACGGATTCGTCCGCGTCGACAACGAAAAGATGTCGAAGTCGCTGGGCAATTTCTTCACCATCCGCACCGTGCTCGAACAGTTCGACGCGGAAGTCGTCCGCTTCTTCATCCTGCGTGCCCATTACCGCAGCCCGCTGAATTATTCGGATGCACACCTCGACGACGCCAAGCGCAGCCTGGACAGCCTGTATTTCACGCTGCGCGACGTGCCGCCGGCGACCGTCAGCATCGACTGGAACAACGACTTTGCCGCCCGTTTCGCCGCCTCGCTCAACGAGGACTTCGATTCGCACGGCGCCATTTCGGTGCTCTTCGAACTGGCGGCCGAAGCCAATCGCCAGAAGAGCAGCGAACTGTCCGGTCTGCTCAAGGCGCTGGGCGCAGTGATCGGCCTGCTCGAACGCGAGCCGATGGCCTATCTGCAAGGCGGGGCAACCGCCGGTGGTCTGGACGAAGCCGCCATCGAGCAGATGATCGCCGACCGGGCGGCGGCCAAGAAGGCGAAGAATTTTGCGGAGTCGGATCGTATCCGTGACGAACTGAAGGCGGCAGGGATTGCGCTTGATGACGGGCCGCAGGGGACGACCTGGCGGCGGGCCTAAGCAATCCTGTGGGATTGTTGCAGCCTTTGGGCTGGCGTAGCGTTTTCCTCTTCCTGATGTTTGTTTGAAACGCTGGCTTTCGGGCCTTAAAGCTTGGGTTTCGCCGCTGACCGGCGGGCGAGTGTTTTTGCTGAAGCGCTGGTTTCCGCGCCTGACGCGCGGGCGTACTTTCTTTTGCTTCGCCAAAAGAAAGTAGCCAAAGAAAAGGCGACCCCGGGGGCGGCGCCGGCTTTGCCGGTTCCTTGCGCTACTCGGAAGGCCGGGCGGCTGGCTAAACTCGCCTTCGGCTCAAACAACGCCAGCCGACTGCCCCCGGCCTTCCTGCGTTGCTCAGCGCCTTCCACGGGGGCCCCGAAGGCGTCGCAGATTTACCGACAGCGCGCGTCATTCCCGCCTGCGCGGGAATGACGGGAAGCAATTTGACGGTCAACCGGAAAAAACAGCCAAAATCGAAATCCCCAAAACGACCGCTGGTTTGCCGGGCCCCTTGAGAGGTGCCGAGCAACGCAGGCGTTGGCGGAAAAGGGGCGAGGACTGTCTGAGGGGCGCAGCCCCGAGTTCCGCAGCCCCCGCCAACGGCGAGTAGCGCAGGGAACCGGCGAAGCCGGCACCGACCCAGGGGTGGCTTTCTTTTTGGCTACTTTTTCTTGGCCAAGCAAGAAAAAGTACGCTCGCGCGTCAGGCGCGAAAACCAGCGTTTCAGAAACGCATCCCACGCGAACTCAGCGCGAAAAACAGGTTTTCAGAAATTCCCGCTGGCCACCACCAATGCTGGCCAGCGCCAAAAACAAACCACCCGGGAAATGGCACTGACCCAGCACCATTTCCCGCAGCAGATTTATTTCATGATCTTCCCGCCCTGACCGATGACGGTCAGTTCGACGAAGCGCGAACCGGTGCGGACGCCGGCGCCGTAATTGATGCGGTAGCCCCCGAGATCGGTGCCGTTCATGCTTTCCAGCGATGTGATCAGCTTTTCGCGGGTGAGGTCTTTGCCGGCGCGTTTGATGCCTTCGACCATGGTCTTGGCCATCAGGAAGCCTTCCATGCCGTAGTACGAGAAGACGCCCTTGTCGGAGAGTTTCTGGTATTCGCGGACGACCGGGACGACGTTGTTCCAGGGGTAGGGAACAACCTGGGAGACGCCGATGCCGCGGGCGTCGGGGCCGAGTTCCTGGCTGAGCAGTTCGGCGCCGACGGGGGAGAGGGTCATGAGCATCGGGTTCTGGCCGATTTTCTTCATGGCTTTGACGAAGGCGGCGGTGGGCTTGTAGAGCGTGACCATGACCACAGCCTGCGGTGCGGCCTTGGAGATGGTTTCGACGGCCTTGGCGACGTCGAGCGAGTTGCGTTCGACGGTGCCGACGGCCGAGGGGGCCAGCTTGGCTTTCTTGAGGGCGGCTGTGACGCCGTCGAGGCCGGATTTGCCGAAGCCGTCGTTCTGGTAGAGGACGGCGATGTTCTTGAGGCCGAGCGAGAGCATCTGGCTGACGATCAGTTCGGCTTCGTCGGCGTAGCTGGCGCGGACGTTGAACATGTAGCGGGCGTTTGCGTTGGCCGAGGTGGCTTCGCGCAGGGTGGCGGCGCCCGAGATGGTGCCGACGAGCGGAACCTTGGCCGGGCCGAAGACGGTATTCATGGCTTCGGTCGTCGGGCTGGAGCCGTAGTAGGCGAGCAGGGCGAAGACGTTCTTGTCCTTGATCAGCGTCTTGGTGTTGGCGACGGTGCGGTCGGTTTCGTAGCCGTCGTCGAGGGCGATCAGTTCGAGCTTGCGGCCATTGATGCCGCCGCCCTTGTTGATCTGGTCGAAGTAGGCATTGATTGTTTGCCGCATGTCCACGCCGTAGGCGCCGTTCGGTCCCGAGAAGGGCCCCGACATGCCGAGGGTGATGGTGCTGTCCGTGACGCCGGGCTCGGCCCAGCACAGCGTGGAAAAGGCAATTGCGCCAATGGTGGCCAGTCGCTTGAGGACTCGCATCGTATGTCTCCCCCCTTGTTTGGTCGAATGATTCTATCAGCCAAGGATATTGGCGGGAACAGGGGGACGCTGAATATCGCCACGCCGGTGAGTTTGACGGTCAACAGGAAAAAAGGGCCAAAAATGAAATCGCCCCGAGGACCGGACGGGGTGTCCGGTGGTCGGGGCGAGATTTGCGTCTAGGTTTTCAGCGGCGTGTTATTCCGCAAAGAAGTCCTTGACCTTGTCCATCCACGACTTGGAGCGGGGGTTGTGCTTGGCGGAGTTGTCGCGGCTGGATTCCTCGAGTTCGCGCAGCAGTTCCTTCTGGCGTTCAGTCAGGGCGACCGGGGTTTCGACCACGACGTGGCACATCAGGTCGCCGTGCGTGTGGCTGCGGACGCCCTTGATGCCTTTGCCACGCAGGCGGAAGACACGGCCGGACTGGGTTTCCGGCGGAATCTTGATGGCCGCGGCGCCGTCCAGCGTCGGGATCTCGATTTCGCCGCCGAGCGCAGCCGTGGTGAAGGAGATCGGCATTTCGCAATGCAGGTCGTTGTGGTCGCGCTGGAAGACGGCGTGCTGCTTGAGGTGGATCTGCACGTAGAGGTCGCCCGGGGGGCCGCCATTGACGCCATGTTCGCCCTCGCCGGACAGCCGGATGCGATCGCCCTCGTCGACCCCGGCCGGAATCTTGACGGCCAGCGTCTTGTGTTGCTTGATGCGACCGGCGCCATCGCAGGATTTGCAGGGCTCGGCGATGAAGCGGCCGGTGCCGTGGCACTTGTGGCAGGTCTGCTGGATCGAGAAGAAGCCCTGCTGCAGGCGAACCTGGCCGGAGCCACCGCAGGTCGGACAGGTCTTTGGCTGGGTGCCGGGCTTGGCGCCGGAGCCGTTGCAGGGCTCGCAGACTTCCATGGTCGGGATGCGGATCTTGGTTTCCGTGCCGTGGGCAGCCTGCTCGAGCGTGATTTCGAGGTTGTAGCGCAGGTCGGCGCCGCGGTAGATGTTGGATCGACCGCCACCGCCGCCGCCCCGGCCGCCGAAAATCTCGTCGAAGATGCCGCCGAAGGCATCGGCAAAGCCGCCGCCACCGCCGCCCATACCGGCCTGCTGGTCGATGCCGGCGTGGCCGAACTGGTCGTAGGCCGAGCGTTTCTGGCCGTCCGACAGGATTTCGTAGGCTTCCTTGGCTTCCTTGAATTTCTCCTCGGCCGACGGGTTGTCCGGATTGCGGTCGGGGTGATACTTCATGGCCAGCTTGCGGTAGGCCTTCTTGATTTCATCGTCTGAGGCGTCGCGATTGACGCCCAGGATTTCGTAAAAGTCGCGTTTGCTCATGATCGCTTTCTAGGTATGTCGCGCATCGTTTAGCGGGCGGTAAAGGGTTCGCCCCAGACCAGTTCACGGTCGCCGCGCGCCCAGATGAACCAGTCGCTGCAGCCGCCGCGCTCGCAGACGCTGCTGTCGATGTGATTCAGGGTAACAAAGGTGGCGCCGTTTTGATCCTTGTCGTCGGGCAATCGTTCACGTTTTCCGACCTTGGCGGCGAGCAGCACGCTGCGCCGGCTTTCCGGGAAGTCGGGCGTGATGCCCCGCAGTTGCAGACTCGGACTCCAGTCGCGCAGGGCGCCGCGGACGAGTGCCGTGTCGCGGGCCACCATGCGGTCGAGACGAACGACCAGGCCGACGGTCTTGCCTTCCCAGCGGAACGGATTTTCCTCGAGCTGCTGGGCGGTCACCCAGGCCGCGATGCCGTGCTTGCTGCTGAAGGCATTGAACTGCTTGCGCACGTCGTCCTGTTTCTGGGCGAATTCGGCCTGCTGCTTGGCCTGGCGGGCCTTGTTCGCGGCGTCGTTGGAATAGCCGCCGAGGCGGCCGGTATCGCTGTCGTAGCGGGCGTTGGCGACCGGGTTGGGCAGCATGCCGTTGGGCCGGAGCTTGATCGCTTCGGTGAAGATGCCGACGTTCGGATAGCGCGTTCCCTTGTCGCAGACGTCCTGGTAAGCCTTGACGCCGGCTTCCATGACGCGCTGCACCGGGTCGTCGTCGGTGACATCGACCCGGGGACCGAGCACGAGGGCGATCTGGTCGACCTTGCACAGCTCCATCGGCCCGTCCTGCGGGCTGCGGGCGATGAAGAACAACTCGGCGCCCGGCACGTTGCCCATGGCGACGATGTACTTGTCGCCGGACACCGGTTCGACGCTGCCCCTGACCTTCTGGCCATCGAGGAAAACGCCGTTGCGGAAGTCGCCTTCCCACGTCGCCTTGACCTTCATCTCGGCGTAGCGGTAGAGCCATTCGGCCTTGCCCTTGCCGTCGGCGCGGCCATTCTTGCAGCCGCCACGATAGCGCAGCGCGTAGTCGCGCTGGCCGAGCATGGACGGCGCCCAGACCTGGCAACGACCGTCGATGTCGTCGCTGAAGCCGGTCGTGTCACCGCTGCCCTTGGCCAGTACGGGACTGGTCGGGAGCATCAGGGCTGTGGCGAGGCAGGCAAGGAGCAGTCGCATGGTGCGTCGATTCGGGTAAACGGCCAACGGGGATGGCTGGCCACCCCCGTTTCCTGGCTGGTTGACGGGGTTACTTCTTGTCCTTGTTCACCTCGGTGAATTCGGCATCGACCACGTCGCCTTCGACCGTCTTTTCGCCCTGCGGCTGGGCACCGGCACCGGCTGCACCGGCGGCAGCGCCTTCGGCCTGTTGCTGGGCGTACATCTTTTCGCCGAGCTTCTGGGCGGCCTGGCTCAGGGCCTCGGTCTTGGCGGCGATGGTGTCCTTGTCGCCGTCGCGCAGGACATCCTCGACGTCCTTGATGGCGGCTTCGATCTTGGCCTTTTCATCGGCATCGAGCTTGTCACCGTACTCGGTCAGCGACTTCTTGACCATGTGCACCATGCCGTCGGCCTGGTTGCGGGTATCGGCCAGTTCGTGCGCCTTCTTGTCTTCTTCGGCATGCAGCTCGGCGTCCTTGACCATGGCCTGGATTTCAGCCTCGCTCAAGCCGGAGTTGGCCTTGATGGTGATCTTGTTTTCCTTGCCGGTGGCCTTGTCCTTGGCCGTGACGTGCATGATGCCGTTGGCGTCGATGTCGAAGATGACTTCGATCTGCGGCGTGCCACGCGGTGCCGGCGGGATGCCTTCCAGGTTGAACTGGCCGAGGCTCTTGTTGCCGGAAGCGACTTCGCGCTCGCCCTGCAGCACGTGGATGGTCACGGCAGCCTGGTTGTCGTCGGCGGTCGAGAAGACTTGCGAGGCCTTGGTCGGGATCGTCGTGTTCTTCTGGATCAGCTTGGTCATGATGCCGCCCAGGGTTTCGATACCGAGGGAGAGCGGGGTGACGTCAAGCAGCAGCACGTCCTTGACTTCGCCCTGCAGCACGCCGCCCTGGATGGCAGCGCCGACAGCAACGGCTTCGTCAGGATTGACGTCCTTGCGCGGTTCCTTGCCGAAGACTTCCTTGACCTTGTCCTGGACCTTGGGCATGCGGGACTGACCGCCGACCAGGATCACGTCGTCGATGTCGCCGATCTTGCAGCCGGCATCCTTGAGCGCGGTCAGGCAGGGGGCCACGGTGCGCTCGATCAGCTCGTCGACCAGCGACTCGAACTTGGCGCGGGTGATCTTCAGGGCGAGGTGCTTCGGGCCGGAGGCGTCGGCGGTGATGTAGGGCAGGTTGACTTCGGTCTGCTGGCTGGAGGACAGCTCGATCTTGGCCTTTTCAGCGGCTTCCTTGAGGCGCTGCAGGGCCAGCACGTCGGACTTCAGGTTGACGCCGGATTCCTTCTTGAATTCGTCGATGATGTAGTCGATCAGGCGCTGGTCGAAGTCTTCGCCGCCGAGGAAGGTGTCGCCATTGGTGGCCAGCACTTCGAACTGCTTTTCGCCATCGACGTCGGCGATTTCGATGATGGAGATGTCGAACGTACCGCCGCCGAGGTCATACACGGCGATCTTCTTGTCCTTGCCGGACACTTTGTCCATGCCGAAGGCCAGTGCAGCGGCGGTCGGCTCATTGATGATGCGCTTGACTTCCAGGCCGGCGATGCGGCCGGCGTCCTTGGTGGCCTGGCGCTGGCTGTCGTTGAAGTAGGCCGGCACGGTGATGACGGCTTCGGTCACTTCCTCGCCGAGGTAGTCTTCGGCGGTCTTCTTCATCTTGCGCAGCACTTCGGCGGAAACCTGCGGCGGGGCGATTTTCTTGTCGCGCGCTTCAACCCAGGCGTCGCCGTTGTCGGCCTTGACGATCTTGAAGGGCATCAGCGAGATGTCCTTCTGCACTTCCTTCTCTTCGAAGCGGCGGCCGATCAGTCGCTTGACGGCGTACAGCGTGTTCTTCGGGTTGGTCACGGCCTGGCGCTTGGCCGGTGCGCCGCACAGGATTTCGCCGTCTTCGGTGTAGCCGATGACGGACGGCGTGGTGCGCGCACCTTCTGCGTTTTCGATAACCTTCGGCTGGCCGCCTTCCATGATGGCGACGCAGGAGTTGGTGGTGCCGAGGTCAATACCGATGATCTTGCCCATGATGTTTTTCCTAAAAGAGAATGACTGATGTTCGTGAATTGGGGGCGCTCAATCCGTTTTCAAGGGATTTCCACGGTCAACCGGAAAAAACGCCCAAATTTGAAATGCTTATTTGCCCTTGGCGACCATGACCAGGGCCGGACGCAGGACGCGGTCGGCGATGGTGTAGCCCTTCTGCAGCACGGTGACGACGGTGTTGGCTTCCTGCTCCGAGTCGACCATGCCGATGGCCTGGTGCTTGTGCGGATCGAACTTCTCGCCGGCCGGATTGACTTCGTTCAGCGCATTCTTTTCGAAGGCGGAGACCAGTTGCTTGAGGGTCAGCTCGACACCGGACTTGAAGCTCTCGACGGTCTGTTCCTGAACGGCTAGCGCGGCTTCCAGGCTGTCCTTGACGGCCAGCAGCTCGCCGGCAAACTTCTCGACGGCAAATTTGTGGGCCTTGGAAATGTCTTCCTGGGCGCGGCGGCGGATATTTTCGCCCTCGGCCTTGGCGCGCAGCCAGGCATCGTAATGTTCGGCCGCCTTCAGTTCGAGGGCGCGGAACTGTTCCTCGATGCTCGGCAGGGTGTCGGTGTGCGCCTCGGCAACGGTCTCGGCCGCCGTCTCGACGACGGGTTCCTTCTCCGGCAGGGCTTCCTGGCTGGTTTCAGTGGTGGTCATGCGATGTTCTCCGAAAAATCTCCACGCTAGCTGGGGGCGCATTTCCGGTTTTCAAGGCCGGGAATGCAAAAAAATGAATGCGCGCAGCGTGTGGTCTTTCGCTATGCCTTGTGCATTGTGACAAAACTGCTGTCAGGCGGCAGACTGCGTGCTACGATAATCCTTCGGGATTTTGGGTGCTCCGGGTAATGGAAAAGATCGGCAAATATCGCGTGATTCGAGAGTTGGGCAAGGGCGCGACCGCCACTGTCTACCTCTGTGACGACCCCGATAACGATCGCCAGGTTGCCGTCAAGGTCATCAGTTTCGGCCATGACAGCGCCGCCATGTCGCGCCGCATGCGCAAACTGTTCCAGAACGAAGGGATGGTTTCGAAGCGGCTCAACCATCCGAATATCGTTCAGGTCTACGAAGCGGTCGTCGAGCCGGACTTTGCCTACCTGGCCATGGAGTATGTCGAGGGCTTCACGCTCGAAGACAACTGCCGGATCGACAAGCTGCTGCCCATGCACCGGGTCATCAGCATCATCTTCAAATGCTGCATGGCGCTCGACGCGGCTTACCGGCAGGGCATCATCCACCGCGACATCAAGCCGGCCAACATCATGGTCGCCGCCAACGATGAACCGAAGATCGCCGACTTCGGCCTGGCGCTGAACATGAACAAGGACATGGACCGCGACTCGACCTTCATCATGGGCGTCGGCTCGCCGGCCTACATGTCACCGGAACAGATCAAGGGCTATCCGCTCAACCAGAAGACTGACCTCTATTCGCTCGGCGTGCTGTTGTTCCAGCTGCTGACCGGCCGCCTGCCCTTCCGCGCCAACAACCAGGCGACGCTTGTCTATCGCATCATCAACACCGAGGCGCCGGCCGTTACCGCGCTCAATCCGAACCTGCCGGAAGGTCTCAATCCCATCCTGCGGCGGGCGCTGGAGAAGGATCTCTACAGCCGTTATCGCAACGGCGCCGAAATGGCCAAGGATCTCTCGGCCGTGCGCTACCAGATCCTCGAAGACGACGAAACGGCGCAGGATACGAAGCACTTCGAAATGCTGCGCAGCCTCGAATTCTTCGTCGAGTTCGAGAACATCGAAATCTGGGAAATCCTGCGCGTCTCGGTCTGGCGGGAAATTCAGCCCAATGTCGCGCTCATCCGCGAAGGCGAGCGCAACAAGTTCTTCGGTATCATCGTCAGCGGCTCCGTCGAAATCTCGATCGAGGGCAAGGCGCTGTGCCGTCTCGGGCGCAGCGAACCGGTCGGCGAAGCGACTTATCTGCACCCCGCCAGCGATCAACGCTACGCCACGGCCGTCACGCTGGAGCCGACGCTATTCCTTGAAATCAACGCGGCCGCGCTGGCGCTGTCTTCCGAAGAGCTTGTCGAGCGCATGCGTAACACCTTGCTGGCACGCATGATCAAGCGCCTGCGCGAGGTCAACAAGATTGCCGCAGCCCTCGGTCAGCCCGCCGTCCAGAGTCAGGGGCCAGTGCCCAAGTCGCGTCCGCCGGGCGGCCTCGATCTCGAACTGGCACCCATGTAAAAACAGCCTCCGGAGAGGCTGTTTTGCATTGTGGGGTTTGCTTGCCTAAACCTTGAATCGACCCACCAGGGCGGCCAGGCCATCGGCCAAGCGCTTGAGGTCGTGGGCGGCGCCAGCGGTTTGCTCGACCGTTCCCGAGTTCTCGCGGGCCATGCCGGCAATCGCTTCGATGCTGTTCTCGACGTCGCCCGAGAAGCGACGCTGCTGGTCGGTTGCCGAGGCAATGGCGTCGAGACCGTGGCCGACTTCGGCCACCGAGCCGTTCGTTGCCTGCAGTACGCTCGACACCGAATGCACGGCTGTCTGGCTGCTTTCGAGGTGGGAAATGCCTTCCTCGATGCTGCGGCGGACGGCAACCGATTGGGCGCTGAGTTGAGCTGTGATCGAATCGATTTCGGTAGCCGAACGTGACGACTTTTCGGCCAGCTTGCGCACTTCGTCGGCGACGACGGCGAAGCCGCGTCCCTGTTCGCCAGCCCGTGCAGCCTCGATGGCGGCATTGAGCGCCAGCAGGTTGGTCTGCTCGGCGATGTCCTTGACTTCGCGGGTCATCTGGGTGATCGCTTCGGTATTGCGCACGAAGTTGTTGACCGAGTCGGCCATTTCCTTGACGGCACGCTCGACGACATTCATTTCACCGAGCAGGACATTGAGGTTGCGGTTGCCTTCGTTGGCGCGGGCCAGGCTTTCCTGGGACTGGTGCTGGACGTGTTCGGCGCTCTGGGCGATCGAGGAAATGCTCGACACCAGTTGTTCGACGGCCGAAGCGGCTTCGTTGGATTTCTCGTTCTGCTGATGCGAACTGTGCGTCACGCGGTCGGCACTGTCGGACAGCGCCGTGACGCGGGCCGAGACCTGGCTGGCCGAGTCGCGTACCTGACGGACCAATTGGTTGAAGTTCTCCATCATTTCGTTGAACACCAATGCCGCCTGGCCCACCTCATCGTTGCCTTTCACTTCGAGGCGGCGCGTCAGGTCGCCCTCGCCGCGAGCGATGTCGGCCAGGCCGTTGCGCATCTCTTCCAGCGGCTTGCTGACGAAGTGGTTGGTGATCAGGTAGATGAGGACGAGCAGGCCACCCAGAGCGACCAGCGCAACGCCGGCAATCTTCAGGCGGAAGGCAGACACCTGCGCTTCGACGGAATCCAGCGACACTTTCATGCTGACGACGCCGAGCACGGTGCCTTCGGGAACCTGGTGGCAGAGAATGCAGTCCTTGCCCAGATAGTTTTTCGAGGCCTTGGTCGGGTTGATGACGTGGAGGAAGGAGCTGCCGTTGGCCGTTTCGACGGCCATGTAGGCATTGCCCGAGGACATCACTTCTTTTTCGAGGGCATCGAGCGGGCGCTTGCTCTTGGTGTCGGGGCCGTAGAGTTTGGTGACGGCTTCGCTGCGGGCGACGACGAGGTCCTTGATGACCGAAAGCTGCTCGATCTGGTCGAGGAAGACTTCGCGCTGGCCGACGGTGCCGGTCAGCATCATGCCGGTCAGACCGGCCATGGTCATTTCGTGGATACTCTTGGAAAACTCCTGGGCCTGCTGAATTGCAGTGTCCCGATTGACTTGCGTGGTCCAGACGATTGCTCCGGCCCAGATGATGGCAAGTACAACCCATATGGCCGCCGTCAGGCGGATCCAGATCTTCAAATCGGCAAAGCGCGGCATGATTTACCTCGAGTGGCTGCCACCATTTTAGCTAGGCGGTCAGGTCTATTTGCTGGATTGTGCCAGCGCTACCAGTTTCGTGCAAAAAAATTCCAGAAGTGCGAATTTGACCAAGTAGGTCATTGGCATTTGTCTTGATATCAAAGGGCGTCGCAATGCGGCTCAAGGAGATGGCACCGACGCCGGCAGCGCTGAGCGATTGCAGTTGGTCCTTGCCCGAGGCATCGCGTGTCCACACGCTCAGTTGCTTGAAAGCCGCATCGTTTTCGTCGATCCAGCCATTGCCGTCGCCGTCCAGCGCGGCCAGTTCCTGAAAGCCATCGCCGGTGCCGGGGCCGAACAGCTCGCTGCCATTGTTGACCTTGCCGTCGGCGTTGCGGTCGAAGGAGAGGAAACCGCTGCCCGGGGCGACGAAATTGATCTGTTCCTTGGTGCCGTCGTTGTTGAGATCGAAGGCGAAGCGCTGATCGGTCAGTTGCGCCGCGGTACCGGCGAAATTGAGGACGAGCGGGTCGGTCTTGCGGGCGGCATCGCCGAGGCGCAGGCTGGTGCTGCTCTCTTCATGGTAATAGCGCGACATGCTCAGTTGCAGCTCGAAGCTGATTTCCCGGCCATCTGCCGTTACCACCTTGCCGCTCGCGCTGAACTGGGTTTGCTCGGCCTCGGTGTAGGACTCGCGTCGATCGTACTCGACGCCATAACCAGCCGATTGCGTGGCGGGCGCTGCGCTGCCCTGTGGGCTCGGCGGCGTATCGACGGTCGGGGTGGCGGGGGTTTTCAGGTCGCTGGCGTCGAATATCTCGATGCGGCGCCCGGTCAGGAATTCGAGCATGTTGCGAATGAGGCTCAGCTTGGGATCGTTGTCGACGGCCGAATCCGGATTGTCCTCGCTGGCGCTGGCTTCGCTGGCCGCAATGCCGGCCTCGGACAGGCTGACGCGATCGCCATGCATCCCGTGGTGGTGCGATTCTTCGCGGGCCGGCCGGGGACGTTGGTCGCCGGTCCACATCTTCAGGGACTCGCTGGCCTCGTATTGCTGCACGCTCGTGTGCGACGAGGCCATTTGCAGGCTGGCGCTGGCGATGATCATGGAGGCCTCCGCAGAACGGTTCGAGATATATTGTCTACGGCCCCGCCAGCGAAAAGTTAAGGCCTGTAAAGATGCGGCGTTATCCAGCGTTTCAGCGAGCCGAGGTCGAGCGCGCCGCTCTGGCGGGCGATTTCGCGGCCGTTCCTGAAAATGGCCAGGGTCGGAATGCTGCGGATGTTGAAACGGGCAGCCAGTTGCTGCTCGGCTTCGGTATTGACCTTGACCAGGCGGACGTAGGGTTCGAGGTCGATGGCGGCCTGATGGAAGTTCGGCGCCATCATCCGGCACGGGCCGCACCAGGGCGCCCAGAAATCGACGACGACGGGCAGGTCGTTGCGCGACAGGTGGCGGTCGAAATTGGCGGCGGTCAGTTCGGTCGGTTCGCCGACGAACAGCGCCTGTTTGCACTGGCCGCAAATCGGCGAATCTTTCAATTTTGGGCCAAAAATCCGGTTGACCGTCGAACAGTGCGGGCAGACGACGTGCAGGCTTTCATCGGGCATGGGGCGCTCCAAATATCAGGTTTTTCTGATATGGATGCCCGATGCCGGATTTCAAGAGCGGGCGCCGAATTTGATGGCTTGCCGGGCGCTGGTTTCGAGCGCGTGCGGATCGGTGGCGGCTTTGGTCGGCCAGCCGGCCAGGTGCGATTCGACGAAGTCGGCCAGGGCGGCGATCCACGCCGCGTCCTCGTTGAGCGCCGGGATGTAGTGGTACTCCTTGCCGCCGGCCTTGAGGAAATCGTCGCGGCCTTCCTGGGCGATTTCTTCCAGCGTTTCGAGGCAATCGGCGACGAAACCGGGGCAGATGACATCGACCCGGCGCAGGCCCTGTTTGCCCCATTGCTCGAGCGTGGGCGCGGTGTAGGGCTGCAGCCACTCGGCCTTGCCGAAACGGGACTGGAAGCAGATCTGGAGCTGCTCGGGCTTCAGGTTCAGGCGTTCGGCGAGCAGGCGGCCGGTCTTGTGGCATTCGCAGAAATACGGGTCGCCGAGGTCGAGGCTGCGCTTGGGCAGGCCGTGGAAGCTGATGAGCAGGCGGTCGTTGTCGCCGAGGGCGCCATTCGTCTGCCAGTGCTTGCGCACGGACTTTTCCAGCGCGGCCAGATAGCCGTCGTGGTCGTGGAAATTGCGCGTGAAGCGCATTTCTGGCTGGTTGCGGGTTTGCAGCAGCCAGCGGCTGGCGTCGTCGACGACGGTGGCGGTCGTACTGGCGGCGTATTGCGGATACATCGGCACGACGAGGATGCGGTTGGCGCCCTCGGCCTTGAGATGGCCGAGCACGTCGGCGATCGACGGCGAGCCGTAGCGCATCGCCCAGGTGACCTTGACGTGATGCCCGCGTTCGCCGATCAGGCCCTTGAGCAGCTTGGCCTGGCGCTCGGTATGTACGCGCAGCGGCGAGCCTTCGGGCATCCAGACGCTGGCGTACTTGGCAGCCGATTTCTTCGGACGGGTATTGAGGATGATGCCGTTGAGGATCAGCCACCAGATCGGCTTGGGAATTTCGACGACGCGCGGGTCGGACAGGAATTGCTTGAGATAGCGCTTGAGGGCCGGCGCGGTCGGTGCATCCGGCGTGCCCAGATTGACGAGGACGACAGCGGTGCTGGCCGCGTTGCCGTGACGGTGCGGCGGTTCAGGTTGAAAGCGGGGCATTAGTTGTCGTTTTTATAGGAAAGGGCGCTGGAAAGCAGGCGGGCGGTGATGTCGACGATGGGGATGACCCGTTCGTAGGCCATGCGGGTCGGGCCGATGACGCCGAGCGAGCCGACGATCTGGCCGTCGACGCTGTACGGGGCAGCGATGACGCTGCACTCGTCGAGCGGGGCGATGCCCGATTCGCCGCCGATGAAGATCTGCACGCCGTCAGCGTGGTTGGATATGTCGAGCAGGCGGACGAGGCTGGAGCGTTGTTCGAACAGGTCGAACAACTCGCGCAGGCGCTTCATGTTCGACGACAGTTCCTCGACGTCGAGCAGGTTGCGTTCGCCGGAAATGACGTAGGGCGCGGCGTTTTCGGCCATGGCGGCATCGCCGGCATCGAGCGCGAGGGCCATGAGCGGCTTGATGTCGTCGCGCAGCTGCTGGATTTCGACGGCGAGGCGGTGGCGGATCTGTTCGAAATCGAGGCCGGCGAAATTCTGCGTCAGGTAATTGGCGGCGCTGACCAGCTCGGACGGCGAGTAAGCCTTGTCGGTGGTCACGATGCGATTCTGCACATCGCCGTCGGTGGTGACGATGATAACCAGGATGCGCTTTTCGGCCAGGCTGAGGAACTCGATCTGGCGGATGCGGCTGGCCTGGCGGCGCGGCGCGATGACGACGCCGGCAAAATTCGACAGGCTGGAGAGGAGTTGCGAGGCGCTGGCGATGATCTGGCTGGACGGCCGGCCTTGCAGCGCTTCTTCCATTTCGCCCATCTGGCGCGCTTCGAGCGGCTGGACGGTGAGCAGGCTGTCGACGAACAGGCGGTAGCCGCGCGCCGTCGGAATGCGCCCGGCCGAGGTGTGCGGGCTGGCGACGAAGCCGGCTTCCTCGAGATCGGCCATGACGTTGCGGATGGTGGCCGGCGACAGGTCGAGCCCGGAAAACCTCGACAGCGCGCGCGAGCCGACCGGTTGCCCGTCGGCAATATAGTGTTCGACCAGCGTCTTCAGGAGGGTGCGTGCGCGATCATCAAGCATGGGGTGATTGTACAAAAATCTTCGGTCAGCGCTGCAACGCGTTTTTTATGCAAGAATTCAGCCCCATGAACAGAAGCTTCGCTTCCTCCCGCAATCCCCGGACCGTTGCACTGGTCGGCAAATACCACAGCATGGAAATTGCCGAATCGCTGCGCCGTCTGGCCGAATACCTTTATGAGCGCGGTGTTTCCGTCTTCATCGAGCGCGAAACGGCCGAGCACATCGGCAAAAAGGTCGATCTGTCGCGCTGGGTGACCTGCGGCTTCAACGACATTGGCGCCCATGCCGACGTGGCCATCGTGCTCGGCGGTGATGGCACCATGCTCAATGCGGCGCGCCGCCTGGCCCGTTATTGCGTGCCGCTGGTCGGCGTCAATCAGGGCCGTCTCGGCTTCATGACCGACATTGCCCGTGATGACCTGCTGACCTGCATGGACGACCTGCTCGACGGTCGCTTCGCGCAGGAAGACCGCATGCTGCTCGCCGCCGAGGTGACACGCGACGGCAAGGAGATTGCCTCGAACATGGCGCTCAACGACGTCGTTGTCGACAAGGGCGCCATCGGCCGGATGATCGAGTTCGAATTGTTCATCGACGGCGAGTTCATCTACAACCTGCGTTCCGACGGCCTGATCGTCGCTACGCCAACCGGGTCGACCGCCTATTCGATGTCGGCTGGCGGCCCCATCCTGCATCCGACCATGGCCGGCATCGCGCTTGTGCCGCTCTGCCCGCACGCCCTGACCAACCGGCCGATCATCGTCAATGACCAGGCTGATATCGAGTTGCGCATCGCCAATGCCGACGATCCGCGCGTGCACTTCGACGGCCAGGTGACGCTCGATCTCGAACGCGGCGACTGCGTCCGCCTGCGCCGCTCCGAGCACGCCATCCGCTTCCTGCATCCGCCGGGCTACAGCTATTTCGCCATGTTGCGTCAGAAACTGCAGTGGAGCGAACGGCCGCGAGGTACCTGATGTTGCAACACCTGACCATTCGCGATTTCGTCATTGTCGACCGGCTGGAACTGGACTTTCAGGCCGGTTTTGGCGCGCTGACGGGCGAAACGGGGGCTGGCAAGTCGATTCTCATCGATGCCCTGGCGCTGGCGCTCGGTGAGCGGGCCGATGCGGGGGTCGTCCGTTCGGGTTGCGAGAAGGCCGAAGTGGCCGCCACCTTCGATATCGCGGCCCGGCCGGAAGTGCGCGATTGGCTGACTGCCAACGATCTCGATGGCGACGACGAACTGCTGCTGCGTCGCGTTGTCGACGTGGGCGGTCGCTCGCGCGCCTACATCAACGGGTCGCCGGCGACCGTCCAGCAATTGCGTGAAGTGGGCGAATGGCTGGTCGATATTCATGGGCAGCACGCCCATCAGTCGCTGCTGCGGGCCGATGCCCAGCGCAGTTTGCTCGACAGCCATGCCGGCCTGAGTTGGCTGGTCCGCGATGTCGGCGCCGCCTGGAAGGCCTGGCGCGAAGCCGAGCAACTGCTGCGTTCGGCCAGCGAAGGGGCCGATGCGCTGCAACGCGAGCGTGAACAATTGCAATGGCAGATTGGCGAACTCGATGCCCTGGCCTTCGGCGAAGACGAATGGGCCTCGCTTGATGTCGAGCACCGCCGCCTGGGGCATGCCGCCAGCCTCATCGAGGGCGCGCAGTTCGCCCTGGCTGTGCTGTCGGAGGACGATGCAGCCTGCGAACGGCAGATCGACAGCGTGGCGATACGGCTTTCCGGGCTCGCCGAATACGATCCGGCGCTGGCCGAGGTGGCCGAACTGATCGGCTCAATCCAGGCCGAACTGTCGGACGCCGTATCCACGCTGCGCCGCTATGCCGATCGATCCGACCTCGATCCGGCCCGCCTGGCCGAAGTCGAGCGCCGGATGGATGCGGTCATGAGCCATTCGCGCAAATATCGCGTCCAGCCGGATGAACTGCCCAGTCTGCTCGCCGGCTGGCAGCAACGGTTGGCCGAACTCGACGAATCGGCCGATCTGGCTGCGCTCGAAAGCAAGGTGGCGGCGGCGCGCAAGGATTATCTGGCGCATGCCGAAAAACTGTCGGCCGGCCGCAAGAAAGCGGCTGCCGAGATGAGCAAGGCGGTCAGCGAGGTCATGCGCCAGCTGGCCCTGTCGTCCGGGCGCTTCGAAGTCACGTTGTTGTCAGTGCCCGAGGGCGCGGTCTATGGCCTGGAACAGATCGAATTCCGCATCGGCGGGCTGGCCGGCAACGAGGCTAAACCGTTGGCCAAGGTGGCTTCCGGTGGCGAATTGTCGCGCATCAGCCTGGCGATCCAGGTCCTCACGTCACGCTCGGCCAGTGTGCCAACGCTGATTTTCGACGAGGTCGATGTCGGCATCGGTGGCGGCGTTGCCGAAATCGTCGGCCGCCTGCTGCGCGAACTGGGCGGCGAACGTCAGGTCCTGTGCGTCACGCACCTGCCGCAGGTCGCAGCGCAGGCCAACTGGCAGTGGCAGGTCAGCAAGGCGACGCGCGACGGCGTGACGCTGAGTGCGATCCAGCCGCTTGACGACACCGGACGCGTCCAGGAAATCGCCCGCATGCTCGGCGGCGTTGAAATCTCCGACATCACCCTCCAGCACGCCCGCGAACTGCTCCATCTCCCGGCTTGAGGCGGTTTTTCCGGAATCTCACGGTCAACCGGAAAAAACGGCCAAAATCAAAATATGCCGAAGAGGCGCAGGGTGGCGAGCAGCGCCAGAATCAGGAAAAACACGCCGCTGATCCGGTGAATCCAGTGCAGCGGCAGGCGGTTGAGCCAGCGCCGGCCGGCGACGACGCCGAGGATCGATGTGCAGGCCAGGGCCAGCGTGGCGCCGACCCAGGTGGCGGTTGGGGCGGCGGTGCTGCCCATGCCGGCGACGGCGATCTGCGTCTTGTCGCCAAATTCGGCCAGGAAAATCATCAGGAAGGTCGTCGCGAAAATGCCGTGGCCGGGCTTTTCGGCGATGTCCTCGTCGTCATTCTCTTCCTCGAAACGCAGGGCGCTGATGCCGAAGAAGGCGAACAACACGGCGACCGCTGCCGTGACCACCCACTCCGGCAGCCACGCCGCAACGGCCGCGCCGAACAGGACGGCAAGCAGGTTGAGGAAGGCAAAGGCAGTGACGGCGCCCAGCACGACCGGCAGGCCGCGATGGCGGGCAGCCAGCGTCATGCAGACGAGCTGGCTCTTGTCGCCAAATTCGGCGAGCGCGATGAGCAAAAAGGTGGCGCCGGCCGACGATAGCCAGGCCCCCGGTGCAACGGCGGCGATTTCAGTCATTCAGGGAATCGTTGCTCAGGCTTTGGTATCCGCGGCGCCATGTTCGCGGTGCGGACACTGGTCCTTGGTGCATTGCGCGTACAGGTAAAGCGCGTGGTCCTGAATGGCAAAGCCGCGTTCCTGGGCGATGGCGTTCTGGCGCTTCTCGATTTCCGGATCGTAGAACTCCTCGACGCGGCCGCAGTTGATGCAGACCAGATGGTCGTGGTGCTTGCCATGGTTGATCTCGAAGACGGCCTTGCCGGACTCGAAGAAATGGCGCTCCAGCAGGCCGGCCTGCTCGAACTGGGTCAGCACGCGGTAAACCGTGGCCAGCCCGATGTCCATGTTCTCGGCAATCAGCATCTTGTAGACATCTTCTGCCGTCATGTGGCGCAAGGTGCTCGTTTCGAACAGTTCAAGAATTTTCAGGCGGGGAAACGTGGCTTTCAGCCCCATGTTCTTGAGGCTTTGTGGATCGCTCATTGCGGGAATTCCGGAAATTGTTCTGGCGAGGCGAAATGCCGATTTCGGGTATGATATACCGCTTCAAAGCCGATTGAAAAACTCCGGAAAACTGAATGCGCCGTTCCCGTCTATTGCTCGTGGCTGCCTCATGCGTGCTCATCGCCGCCTGTTCGTACAAGCCGGGCTTCATCAAAGAATACAAGATCGACATCCAGCAGGGCAATGTCCTGACGCAGGAAATGGTTGCCCAGCTCAAGCCCGGCCAGACCACGGACCAGGTTCGCTTCCTGCTCGGCACGCCGCTGGTGGTCGATATCTTCCACCAGCAACGCTGGGATTATCTGTACCGCTACCAGAGCGGGCAGACGGGCCAGGTCGAAGCCCGCAAATTCACCGTGTTTTTCGATGGCGAAGGCCGCCTGGCCAGGGTTGAAGGCGATGTGGCCGAAGGCGACCCGGGCACCCTGAGCGCGCCTTCCAACAAGAGCCGCGTTGTCGATCTCGGATCGATTTCGCCCGAAGAGGCGGACAAGCCCTTGCCGCCACGTGAGCCGCCGAGCTTTTTCCGGCGCATGATGAACATGTTTGGGTTTTAAAGTATGAGCGCTACACGTATTGGTATTGTGGGTGCAGGCGGCCGCATGGGCCGCATGCTGATCGAGGCTATCCAGAAGGATGCGCAACTGGCACTGGGCGCCGCTTTCGACGTGCCGGGCAGCCCGTTCATCGGCAAGACCGCCGGTGAGCTGGTCGGCATGCCGTGCGATGTGCTCGTTACCGACGACGTTGCAGCCGGCCTCAAGCAGGTCGACTGCCTGATCGATTTCACCCGTCCGCAAGGCACCTTGGTTCATCTCGAACTCTGTCGCCAGGCCGGTGTGGCCATGGTCATCGGCACGACGGGCTTCGAGGCCGATGGCAAGGAAGCAATTGCCGCGGCGGCCAAGGACATCCCGGTCGTCTTCGCGCCCAACATGGCGGTTGGCGTCAATCTCGTCTTCAAGCTGCTCGATACCGCGGCGCGCATTCTCAATCAAGGCTACGACATCGAAATCGTCGAGGCGCACCATCGCCTGAAGATCGACGCGCCGTCGGGAACGGCGCTACGCATGGGCGAAGTCGTCGCTGCTGCGCTCGGACGCGATCTTGAAGAATGTGCCGTCTATGGCCGCGAAGGTGTGACCGGCGAGCGTGACCCGTCGACCATCGGTTTTGCCACCGTCCGTGGTGGCGACATCGTCGGCGACCATACCGTCATGTTCTGCGGTCTCGGCGAGCGCGTCGAAGTCACGCACAAGGCGAGCAGCCGCATGCCCTACGCGCTCGGCAGCCTGCGCGCGGCCCGCTTCCTCGCTGGGCGGAAGAGCGGTCTTTTCGACATGCAGGACGTTCTCGGTCTGCGCTAGCCCATGAAATCCAGGCTGCTGGATCGGCAACTGCAGGAAATCTTCGGCGGCGAGGGTGAGCCGCAATTCCGGCAGCTGATCGAGCAGGCAAGGGCGGCACGCCAGGATGTGCTGGCCGATGGTATGGAAAAGCTGGTCGGGGTCGTCGATTCCGCCTATCGCGCCTATGCCGGGATGAATCTCAGCGGCTGGCATTCCAAGTTGTCGGGCGATGCGCTGGCCGACTGGAATCTGCGTACCGGCAACGTCGATGCGGGCCGCCAGTGGAAAACCATGCTCGGCTATGCCGAAGAAGAGCTCGACAACTCGATTGCCCAGTGGCAGCGCATGCTGCATCCGGAAGACCTGCGTGTCCTGCAGGCGCGGATCGAGACCCATGTCCGCAGCCAGGATGCCTTCTTCCAGGCGGAATGCCGCTTCAAGGCGCGCGACGGCCAATGGCGCTGGTTCCTTCTGCGCGGCGCCGTTGTCGCCCGTGACACCGATGGGCGGCCGGTTCGCATGCTGGTCCTGCAGCGCGACATCAGCGAGGTCAAGGGCGCCGAAGGGGCGCTGATTTCGGCCAAGGAGTCAGCCGAGGCGGCCAACAAGGCCCGTGGCGCCTTCCTGGCCAATATGAGCCACGAAATCCGGACCCCGATGAACGGCATCATCGGCATGACCGAACTGGCGCTGGACACCGAGCTCGATGCCGAGCAGCGCCATTACCTGAAGACCGTCAAGTCGTCGGCCGAAGCGCTGATGACCATCGTCAACGACATCCTCGACTTCTCCAAGATTGAAGCCGGCAAGATGGAGTTCGAGTCCCTGGCGTTCACGATTCAGGATACCGTCCTCGAAGCCGTTCGCGTTCTGGCCGTGGGGGCGCACAAGAAGGGCCTCGAACTGCTGGCGAATGTGCATCTCGACGTGCCGGGGCGCATCGTGGGCGATCCGACGCGTCTGCGCCAGGTCATCATCAACCTGGTCGGTAACGCCATCAAGTTTACCGAACAGGGCGAAGTCGTCCTCGACGTCACCGTCGATCAGCAGACCGAGCACTCCGTTTATTTGCGTTTTTCCATTCGCGACACCGGCATCGGCGTGCCGCCCGAAAAACAGCAGGCCATCTTCGAGGCCTTTTCCCAGGCTGACGTATCGACGACGCGCCGGTTTGGGGGCACGGGCCTGGGGCTCGCCATCAGCGCCCGCCTCGTGCAGCTCATGGATGGCAAGATTAGCCTTGAAAGCACGCAGGGCGTCGGCTCGGTGTTTGCCTTCACCGGGCGTTTCGGTGTTGAAACCTCGATGCTGGCGCAAACGCAGGCATTTTCGCCGGGTTCCAAATATCACGGACGACGGGCTCTGGTCGTCGACGACAATGAAACGGCCGGCCGTTATCTGGTCGAACTACTCGAACGCTATGGCGTGCAGGCCTCGTGGTCGGCGGACGCCAATGCCGCCGTTGGCGCGATCGAACGCAGCCGGTCCGTGGAATTCCCCTACGACTACGTGGTGGCAGACGCCAACATGGATGCGCCGGCGGGTTTTGCGCTGGCCGAAGCCTGGAAGAAATCGGGGCGCTTGGAAAAGCTGCTGGTCATGCTGACCACCGAAAATCAGCGGCACGATCTGAACCGCCTGCGGGAAATCGGGGTTTCTGCTCACCTCGTGAAGCCGATCGGGGCGGCAGACCTGCTCGATGCCCTGGCGCTGGCAGAAGCACCGGCCCTGGCTGCCCAGAACGAGATCTTGCTGGCCGAACTCGATCTCGATGGCTTGGCCAAACCCGCTCCGAATGGGCTCAATATCCTCCTGGTTGAGGACAATCCGGTCAATCAGGAGTTGGCGACACGCTTGCTCGAACGCGAGTCGCATCGGGTTACCTTGGCCAACAATGGCGTCGAGGCGGTTGATTCATTCGATAGCGGCCATTTCGACGTCATCCTCATGGATATGCAGATGCCCGTCATGGGGGGCATTGAGGCAACCGAAGCGATACGTGCCCGCGAAATGCGGCGGAGCTGGGTCGTCTCGCACGAGGTCAAGCCCGTTTACATCATCGCAATGACCGCCAACGTCATGTCCAGTGATCGGGATCGCTGCATGGAGGCGGGCATGAACGACTATGTCGCCAAACCCTTGCGTCCGGAGGAGTTGTTCTCGGCGCTGGAGCGCGCGCGCGACGGTGGCGGCGACGATGGGCCGTTGTCGGTTGCCGCTCCACCAGCGTCGTCCGGCGGCCCGCTGGATTTGTCAGCGGCCCTTCACGACATTGGCGAACCTGAATTGTTTGCCACGATGGCCGGAATGTTCCTGTCGGAATGGGATACCCATCTCGGTCGTATCAAGCAGGCGCTGGATGCCGCCGATGTCCATGAGTTGCGCATGCATGCCCACACGCTCAAGAGTTTGCTGGCCATGTTCCATGCTGAAAAGGCACGTCGCCGGGCCATGGAGATCGAGCAGGCAGCTACCTCGGCGGACAGCATCGACTGGACTGCCTGTGCTCAGCTTCACGTCGGTTTGGTCGATGAAATGGCCCAGATCAAGCCGATTCTGAAGCGCTACGTCGAGACTCGCGTAATCCCTTGAGTTTGCCTGAAAAGGCTCTTTTCGGCTAAAATAGGAAGGTTAAAAAGCACAAGCGGGAGGGCGCGAGCCTTCCCGCTTGGCACATGAATAAGCAGAAAATACTAGGAGAGCGTCGTGTCGTTGCTGCCCTCATTTACTCCCGCCATTCTCGCCCTCGCCGACGGAACGGTTTTCAAGGGCCAATCCATCGGCGCAGATGGTGTCACCAGTGGCGAGGTGGTATTCAATACCGCCATGTCGGGCTATCAGGAAATCCTCACCGATCCCTCCTATTGCCGCCAGATCGTGACACTGACTTATCCGCATATCGGCAACACGGGTTGCAATGCGGAGGATTTTGAATCCAATGCCAATTACGCTGCCGGTCTGGTCATTCGCGACCTGCCGCGTCGCGCGTCCAACTGGCGTTGCGAGGAAGACCTTTCCTCGTACCTCAAGAAGCATGGCATCGTGGCCATTGCCGGTATCGATACCCGCAAGTTGACCCGCATCCTGCGCGAGAAGGGCGCCCAGGCCGGTTGCATCCTGGCCGGCGACGTTGACGAAAACAAGGCGCTGGCCATGGCCAAGGCTTTTCTGGGTCTGGCTGGCATGGACCTGGCCAAGGTTGTCTCGGCCAAGCAAGGCTATGCCTGGACCGAGGCCGAATGGACGCTTTCCGGCTACAAGCAGGCTAGCGAGTCGCGCTTCCATGTGGTTGCCTACGACTTCGGCGTCAAGCGCAACATCCTGCGCATGCTGGCCGAGCGTGGCGTCAAACTGACTGTCGTGCCGGCGCAAACCCCGGCGGCGGACGTGCTGGCCATGAAGCCGGATGGCGTCTTCCTGTCCAACGGCCCTGGCGACCCGGAACCCTGCGACTACGCCATTGCGGCGATTCGCGAGTTTCTCGATCGCGGTATTCCGACCTTCGGCATCTGCCTTGGCCATCAGTTACTGGCGCTGGCTTCCGGTGCAAAGACGCTCAAGATGAAATTCGGACACCACGGCGCCAATCATCCGGTCAAGGACATGGATACCGGCCAGGTGCTGATCACCAGCCAGAACCACGGTTTTGCGGTTGATGCCGAGTCGCTGCCGGCCAACCTGCGCCCCACGCACGTGTCGTTGTTCGACGGTTCCCTACAGGGTGTTGCCCGTACCGATGTGCCGGCTTTCTCCTTCCAGGGACATCCGGAAGCGAGCCCGGGGCCGCATGACGTGGCCTACCTGTTCGACCGTTTCCTCGACACCATGACGCGTGGCGTTGCTGCGCTCAATAACGCGCAATAAGCGGCACAGAGAGAGATAAAGATGCCGAAACGTACAGACATAAAAAGTGTTTTGATTATTGGCGCCGGCCCGATCATCATCGGTCAGGCCTGCGAATTCGACTACTCCGGCGCCCAGGCCTGCAAGGCCCTGCGCGAAGAGGGTTACAAGGTCATTCTGGTCAACTCCAATCCGGCGACGATCATGACCGACCCGGAAATGGCCGATGTAACCTACATCGAGCCGATTACCTGGCAGGTGGTTGCCAAGATCATCGAGAAGGAGCGCCCGGACGCGCTGCTGCCGACCATGGGCGGCCAGACCGCGCTGAACTGCGCGCTCGACCTCGACCGCGAAGGCGTGCTCGCCAAGTTCAACGTCGAACTGATCGGTGCTTCCAAGGAAGCCATCGACAAGGCCGAAGATCGCCAGAAGTTCAAGGACGCGATGACCAAGATCGGTCTCGGCTCCGCCAAGTCGGCCACCGCCCACAGCATGGAAGAGGCCTACCAGGTGCAGGCGATGATCGGCTTCCCGACCATCATCCGCCCGTCCTTCACGCTGGGCGGTACGGGCGGCGGCATCGCCTACAACATGGAAGAGTTCGAGACTATCTGCAAGCGCGGTCTCGAGGCCTCACCGACCAACGAGTTGCTTATCGAAGAATCGCTGCTCGGCTGGAAGGAATACGAGATGGAAGTGGTTCGCGACAAGGCGGACAACTGCATCATCATATGCTCGATCGAGAACCTTGATCCGATGGGCGTGCACACCGGCGACTCGATCACCGTCGCGCCGGCGCAGACGCTGACCGACAAGGAATACCAGCTGTTGCGTAACGCTTCCATCGCCGTGCTGCGCGAAATTGGTGTCGATACGGGCGGTTCCAACGTGCAGTTCTCGATCAACCCGGTGGACGGTCGCTGCATCGTCATCGAAATGAATCCGCGCGTCTCGCGTTCGTCGGCGCTGGCTTCCAAGGCGACCGGCTTCCCGATTGCCAAGATCGCCGCCAAGCTCTCGGTCGGCTACACCCTCGACGAATTGTCCAACGACATTACCGGCGGCAAGACGCCGGCTTCGTTCGAACCGTCCATCGACTATGTCGTGACCAAGGTGCCGCGTTTTGCCTTCGAGAAATTCCCGCAGGCCGACTCTACCCTGACCACGCAGATGAAATCGGTTGGTGAAGTCATGGCCATGGGCCGCACTTTCCAGGAATCGCTGCAGAAGGCTTTGCGCGGACTGGAAGTGGGCGTCGACGGGTTCAATTTGAAGTCGGTAGACCCGGAAACCATCGACGAGCAACTTGCCCGTCCGACCCCGGACCGCCTGTGGTATGTCGCCGATGCGTTTGGCGTTGGCATGTCGGTCGAAAAGGTCTTCGACCTGACCAAGATCGATCCGTGGTTCCTGGTGCAAATCAAGGAAATCGTCGATCTTGAACTCGAGGTGGAAAAACGCGAGTTGTCGTCGTTGAGCGCGGAGGAACTGCGTTTCCTGAAGAAAAAGGGCTTCGCCGATCGTCGTCTGGCCTACCTCCTGAAGACGACCGAGTCCGAGTTCCGTCAGCGTCGCCACGAATTGGGGGTGCGGCCGGTGTATAAGCGCGTTGATACCTGCGCCGCCGAGTTCTCGACCAATACCGCCTACATGTACTCGACCTATGAGGACGAGTGCGAGGCCAATCCGACCGACAAGAAGAAGATCATGGTCTTGGGCGGCGGTCCGAACCGCATCGGCCAGGGGATCGAGTTCGACTACTGCTGCGTGCATGCCGCGATGGCAATGCGCGAAGACGGCTACGAAACGATCATGGTCAACTGCAATCCGGAGACCGTGTCCACCGACTACGATACCTCCGACCGTCTGTATTTCGAGCCGCTGACGCTGGAAGATGTCCTCGAAGTGGTGGCCATCGAGAAGCCGGTCGGCGTCATCGTCCAGTACGGTGGCCAGACGCCACTCAAGTTGGCGCTGGCGCTGGAAGCCAATGGCGTGCCGATCATCGGGACGACGCCTGAATCGATCGACATTGCCGAAGACCGCGAGCGTTTCCAGAAGCTTCTGCACGAGCTCGGCCTCAAGCAGCCGCCGAACCGTACGGCGCGCACTGAAGAGGATGCCCTGCGCCTGGCGCAAGAGATTGGTTATCCGCTGGTGGTTCGTCCGTCCTACGTGCTCGGTGGCCGGGCCATGGAGATCGTCCATGAGCAGAAGGACCTCGAGCGCTACATGCGTGAAGCCGTCAAGGTTTCCAACGATTCACCGGTGCTGCTCGATCGTTTCCTGAACGACGCTGTTGAGTGTGACGTCGATGCCCTGTCTGATGGCGAGGAAGTGATCATTGGCGGTGTCATGGAGCACATCGAACAGGCCGGCGTGCATTCCGGCGACTCGGCTTGCTCGCTGCCGCCGTACTCGCTTTCGCCCGCCATTCAGGACGAACTGCGTCGCCAGACCAAGCTGATGGCCAAAGCGCTTAACGTCTGCGGCCTCATGAACGTGCAGTTCGCCATCAAGGACAACGACGTCTACGTGCTGGAAGTCAATCCGCGTGCCTCGCGGACTGTGCCGTATGTCTCCAAGGCAACCGGCCTGCAGCTCGCCAAGATCGCGGCTCGTTGCATGTCGGGCAAGAGCCTGAAGGCGCAAGGCGTGACCAAGGAAGTCATTCCGCCGTATTTCTCGGTCAAGGAAGCCGTGTTCCCGTTCGTCAAGTTCCCGGGCGTCGATACCATCCTGGGCCCGGAAATGAAGTCGACCGGGGAAGTCATGGGCGTTGGCGTGACCTTTGCCGAGGCTTTCATCAAGTCGCAGCTGGCCGCCGGGGTTAAGCTGCCGCGCGGTGGCAAGGTATTCCTGTCGGTCAAGGACAGCGACAAGGCGAAGGCGATTGAAATTGCCCGTCATCTGCAGGAAGCCGGTTTCCATCTGGTCGCCACGCGCGGTACGGCGCATGCCATCGAAGCGGCTGGCCTTCCCGTGCAGACGGTCAACAAGTTCACCGAAGGTCGTCCGCACATCGTCGATATGATCAAGAACAACGAAATTTCGTTGATCATCAACACGGTTGAGGAAAAGCGTCAGGCGATCAACGATTCCCGCTCCATTCGGACGTCGGGTCTGCAGGCGCGGGTGACGATGTACACGACCATCTGGGGTGCCGAGGCTGCTGCCGAAGGCATTCGCAATCACGGCGAGTTGGTGGTATATCCGATTCAGGATCTGCATACACAACTAAACTGAGACAAACCTGAAGCCGCCGGGTAGCTCCTTTCGGGCGCCGGCGGTTTTGCTTTTGCTGGAAGAGACTATGAGCAAAGTTCCATTGACGGTTCAAGGTGCCGAGAAGCTGCGCGAAGAGCTGCATCGTCTGAAGACGGTCGATCGCCCGTCGGTGATCGCGGCAATTGCCGAGGCGCGCGCGCATGGCGACCTGTCGGAAAACGCGGAGTACGATGCGGCCAAGGAACGCCAGGGGTTCATCGAAGGGCGTATCCAGGAGGTCGAGGGCAAGCTGTCGCATGCCCAGATCATCGATCCGAAGTTGCTCGACGCCGATGGCCGCTGCGTTTTCGGTGCAACGCTGGATCTTGAGGATCAGGATTCGGGTGACACGGTGACCTATCAGATCGTCGGTGAGGATGAGGCCAACATCAAGGCGGGCAAGATTTCGGTCAATTCACCGATCGCCCGCGCATTGATCGGCAAGTATGCCGGCGATATCGCCCAGGTCCAGGCGCCGGGTGGCATGCGCGAGTACGAAATCATCGACGTCCGCTACGAATAATTCGCATGCGCCGGTTGTCCGAGGGCCTCTACCTGTTCTCGATCACCCTCTGGGTGGGCGGTCTGTGGGCGATTGGCTACATGACGGCGCCGGTTCTGTTTGCGAGTCTGGGCGATCGACAGTTGGCGGGTGTCGTAGCCGGCAAGTTGTTTGCGCTGATAGGCTGGGTGGGGCTGGGTTGTGCAACCTGGCTGCTGGTCTTTCTGGTGTCGCGATTTCGGGCGCAGGTGTTCAGACGAGCCGTGTTCTGGCTGGTGATCCTGATGGCGCTGATGACCGCCGCCAGTCAGTTCGGTATTCAGCCACTGATGGCGCAGTTGAAGCTCGACGCCATGCCGCGCGACGTGATGGAAAGCGTGTTGCGCGATCGCTTTGCGGCGTGGCACGGCATTTCCAGCATCCTCTACATGGTGCAGAGTCTGCTGGGGGTATGGCTGGTGGTTTGGAGTGCTCGTGGTCTGAAGTGATCAGGTCAGCCTTGGTAGGCACGCTTGCTTTTGCGCGGTGCGGCCTTTTCCGGGGATTTTGATTTTGGGGCTTTTTTGGCGTTGACCGTAAGATTGCCTTCAGGAAGAGGGCGGTAAACGACCAGAAGCTTGCCGATGTGCTGGACCGGGGCGGCGCCCAGTTGAGTGCAGATCTGTTCGTAATAGGCCAGGCGATTTTCGCGGCTGTCACCATAGACGCGGATCTTGATGAGCTGGTGGGCGGTCAGGTTCATCTCGATTTCTTTCAGAACGCTGTCCGAAAGACCGTTTTCAGCGATGGAGACGACCGGATTCAACCCGTGGGCCTGAGCGCGCAGTTCGCGGCGCTGGGCAGATGACAATTGCAGCATAGTAACCCTTTCAAAAACGGCATTTTACCGAATGAAAAGAACCAGAACCAGCAAAGCTTGGATGCGGGAACATGTGAATGATCCTTACGTCCAGCTCGCCAAAAAAGAAGGTTGGCGTTCCCGTGCCGCTTTCAAACTCTTGGAAATCGACGACAAGGATAACTTGTTGAAGCGCGGCGAGGTGGTCGTCGACCTCGGTGCCACGCCGGGTGGCTGGTCGCAGGTCGCCTCCAAGCGCGTCGGCGATGCCGGCATGGTCATCGCGCTTGACCTGCTGGAGATGGCACCGATACACAACGTCCATTTCATTCAGGGCGACTTTCGCGAAGATGATGTGCTCGAACAACTGGAAAAACATGTCGGCGATCGTCGCGTAGGGCTTGTAATGTCCGACATGGCACCCAATATGTCAGGAGTGCCACTGGTCGATCAGGCGCGCGTGATGCATCTTGCAGAACTGGGATTGGAGTTTTCACGGGCACATCTGAAACCGGATGGCGCTTTTCTGGTCAAAGTCTTCCAGGGAACGGACTACGAAAGCTTTCTGCGTCAGATGCGTGAGACGTTCAAGACGGTCGTGGTGCGCAAACCGGATGCTTCACGGGATAGAAGTGCCGAGCTTTATTTGCTCGGACGCACATTGCGTTGAGAGTTTTGTTTAGAATGGCATTTTTGTCGCTCGTCGCTGTAGAAGGAGAGCAAGCTTGAACAACATGTTCAAAAACCTGGCCATCTGGCTGGTCATCGGCCTTGTGCTGATGACAGTATTCAATCAGTTTAATAGCCGTCAGGTTGCGACGGGAGCCGTCGAATACTCCCAGTTCATCGAAGAGGTGAAGTCTGGCCGCATTTCCAAGGTGGTCATGGAAGGACGTACCTTGAAGGCGACGACGACCGAAGGCAAGCGCATCACTTCCTACGCGCCACCGGACCTCTGGCTGGTCTCCGACCTTCTGAAGAATGGCGTCAAGATCGAAGCCAAGCCGGAAGAAGAGCCCTCATTCCTGATGAATCTGTTCGTCAGCTGGTTCCCGATGTTGCTCCTGATCGGTGTCTGGGTTTTCTTCATGCGCCAGATGCAGGGTGGTGGCAAGGGCGGTGCGTTCTCGTTCGGCAAATCCCGTGCGCGGATGACCGACGAGGCGCAGAACGTCATTACGTTTGTGGACGTCGCGGGCTGCGATGAAGCCAAGGAAGAAGTTCAGGAAATCGTCGATTTCCTGCGTGATCCGTCCAAGTTCCAGAAGCTGGGCGGTCGTATTCCAAAGGGCGTGCTGATGGTCGGCAACCCGGGTACCGGCAAGACGCTGCTGGCCAAGGCCATCGCCGGCGAGGCCAAGGTGCCATTCTTCAGCATTTCCGGTTCCGACTTCGTTGAAATGTTCGTTGGCGTTGGCGCTGCCCGTGTTCGCGACATGTTCGAGAATGCCAAGAAACACGCACCCTGCATCATCTTCATCGATGAAATCGATGCGGTCGGTCGCCATCGTGGTGCCGGTCTCGGCGGTGGTAACGACGAACGCGAACAGACGTTGAATCAGCTTCTGGTTGAAATGGATGGCTTCGAAGGCCATACCGGGATCATCGTGATTGCCGCGACCAATCGTCCGGATATCCTCGATCCCGCCTTGTTGCGTCCGGGGCGTTTTGACCGTCAGGTCATCGTGCCCTTGCCGGACATCCGTGGCCGCGAAGAAATTCTCAAGGTCCACATGCGCAAGGTGCCCATCGCCGGCGACGTCAAGGCAGACATCATTGCACGTGGTACCCCGGGTTTCTCTGGCGCCGATTTGGCCAATCTCGTCAATGAAGCTGCGCTGTTTGCCGCGCGTGGAAACAAGCGCTTGGTCGACATGGAAGACTTCGAGAAGGCCAAGGACAAGATCATGATGGGTGCCGAGCGCCGTAGCATGGTCATGACCGAGGAAGAAAAGATGAATACGGCCTACCACGAGTCGGGTCACGCCGTCGTGGCCAAGCTCGTGCCAAAGTCCGATCCGGTGCATAAGGTGACTATCATTCCGCGCGGTCGTGCACTGGGTTTGACCATGCAGTTGCCGGAACAGGATCGTTACGCTTACGACCGTGAGTACCTCATGAGCCGTATTGCGGTCCTGTTCGGCGGGCGCATCGCCGAAGAACTGTTCATGAACCAGATGACCACTGGCGCATCCAACGACTTCGAGCGCGCAACTGCAATGGCGCGCGACATGGTGACCCGCTACGGTATGTCCGATCTTGGTGTCATGGTGTACGGCGAGAACGATGGCGAGGTTTTCCTTGGTCGGTCCGTGACACAGCATAAAAACGTGTCCGAGGCGACCATGCAGAAGGTCGATTCCGAAATCCGTCGCCTCATTGACGAGCAATACGCACTTGCCCGTCGTTTGCTGGAAGAAAACCGGGACAAGGTTGAAGCAATGACCAAGGCCTTGCTTGAGTGGGAAACGATTGACGCCGAGCAAATCGACGACATCATGGCTGGCAATCCGCCGCGACCGCCGAAGCCCTCACAGTCCACGACCCGGGCAAAGACACCCGGCGATACGCCGGGTGCTGAACCGAGTGCCGCAGCCACGGCCTGATTGATCGATTGCTGATTCGGCCGGGAGACTCTCCCGGCCTTTTATTTTCTGTGCCATGAAAACATTGATCTGTGGCCGGTTCAGGCTTCCACTGGATCGCCCCTTGCTGATGGGTATCGTCAACCTGACCCCGGATTCTTTTTCGGGCGATGGCTTGGTTGGTGACGTGGATCGGGCGATCCAGCATGCGCGGCAGCAATTTGAGGTGGGCTCGGATATTCTCGATATTGGTGCTGAGTCGTCTCGTCCTGGCGCCATACCGACATCTGAAAAAGACGAGTTGCAGCGCTTACTGCCAGTGCTGGAGGCAATAGGTGGCTGGGGTATTCCCATCTCGGTTGATACATACAAACCCGCAGTAATGCGTGCAGCGCTGGATGCAGGGGCCTCGATGATCAATGACATTGGTGGCATGCAGCACCCGGATGCCCTCTCGGTTGTGGCGGACAGTGACTGTGGCGTGTGTGTAATGCACATGCAGGGCGAGCCCGGTACGATGCAGGCGTCGCCTCGTTATCAGGATGTCGTTGCGGAAGTCGACGTCTTTTTGGCGAATGCGGTGGCGCGATGCAGGCAGGCGGGGATAGCCGACGAACGCCTTGTGGTTGATCCCGGCTTTGGATTTGGCAAGTCGCTTGAGCACAATCTCGCCCTTTTTCGGGCGTTGTCCGATGGATGTTTCAGGTGCCATCCTGTGCTGGTGGGGGTCTCCAGAAAGTCCATGCTGGGTGAAATTACCGGGCGGCCGGTGGCTGAGCGCCAGCCCGCGAGTATCGCGGCAGCACTGCTAGCCGCCCAAAAGGGTGCGAAAATACTACGTGTGCATGATGTGGCGGCAACCAGGGATGCTTTGGCCGTCTGGTCCGCAGTCGAAAAGGGGAAATGGCAATGAGCAGAAAATATTTTGGTACCGATGGGGTTCGTGGGCGGGTTGGTCAGGCGCCTATTACGCCAGATTTCGTCATGCGGCTTGGCTATGCAGCCGGCAAGGCGCTCCTGGGGCAGAGCAACATGCCTTCAGGCGAGCGTCCCGCGGTACTGATTGGCAAGGACACCCGTCTCTCCGGATACATGCTTGAGTCAGCCTTGGAGGCCGGGTTCTCGGCGGCAGGGATTGATGTATTTCTGGTTGGACCGCTGCCAACGCCGGCGGTGGCCTACCTGACACGTGCGCTGCGCTTGCAGGCAGGGATCGTGATATCGGCCTCGCACAATCCTTACTACGATAACGGAATCAAGTTCTTTTCGGCACAGGGCACTAAGTTGCCGGATGAAGTCGAGCGTGCCATCGAGGAGGGGATCGATCAGCCAATGGTTTGCGCTCCACCCGCCGATTTGGGGCGTGTGCGTCGGATAGAGGACGCCCGAGGCCGCTATATCGAGTTCTGCAAAAGCACATTTCCCAATGACCTCGATTTGCGGGGACTGAAGATTGTCGTTGATTGCGCACACGGTGCCGCTTATCACATCGCGCCGAGTGTATTTCACGAACTGGGGGCCGATGTTGTCACCATTGGCACGCAACCCAATGGCTTGAATATCAACGATGCCGTTGGCGCGACCGCACCGAAGGCTTTGTGCGAGGCGGTTCTGGCGAATCGTGCCGATCTTGGGGTTGCTCTGGATGGTGATGCAGACCGTATTCAGATGGTCGATGCCGAAGGCAATCTCTATGACGGGGACCAATTGTTGTTTGCGATTGTTCGGAGCAGGGCACGCGTTGGCAAGGTCAAGGGGGTAGTGGGTACGCTGATGAGCAATTTGGCGCTGGAGCATGCGCTGGCGAAAATTGATGTCCCGTTTTCCAGGGCGGCTGTGGGTGATCGGTATGTGGTGGAAATGCTCAATGAGAAAGGCTGGTTGTACGGCGGGGAGAATTCCGGCCATATTCTCGCGATGGATCGCCACACTACGGGTGACGGCATTGTTGCTGCCTTGCAGGTACTGGCTGCGCTCCGCGAGATGGGGGGGGATTTGAAGACTCTGCTGAGTGGCCTGACGCTCTACCCACAAAAACTGATTAATGTGCCTGTCTCGCGCGGTTTCCCTTGGAAAGATCATCCCGCAATCACTGCTGCCCTGGCAGATACCGAGGCTGAGATGGCTGGGCGTGGCAGGGTATTGCTGCGGGCATCCGGGACCGAACCATTGTTACGAGTAATGGTAGAGGGAGAAGATGTCGCTGAAGTTGTATCGGCTGCCGAGAAATTGGCCGCTGTCGTTCGCGAGGCTGCGCAGTAATGTGCATTGTTTGCCAATCGTATTGACCAAAAAATCGACGAGTCGCTATAATCCAAAAGTTTTTCGCCAACCGAATCGTCTAGCCCATGCGTAGAAAGCTCGTTGCTGGTAACTGGAAGATGCACGGCACGCTTCAGAAAAACGCCGTGCTTTTGTCGCGCATTGCGGCGGAAGCACCAAGGCTCAATTGTGAAGTCGCGGTTTGTCCTCCTTATCCTTATCTGGGGCAAGCTCAACTTGCATTGGCCGGTTCTGGGGTTGCGCTTGGTGCTCAGTCCGTTAGCGAGCACGCTTCTGGAGCGTTTACAGGGGAGATTTCAGCGGCAATGCTGCTCGAATTCGGGTGTCACTACGCATTGGTAGGGCATTCAGAACGGCGGGCGCTATTTGGCGAGACGGATTATGTAGTGGCGGCCAAGTTTGAAGCTGCGCAAATGGCTGGTTTGGTTCCTGTGCTTTGCGTTGGAGAGACACTTCAAGAGCGCGAGGCGGGTTCTACGATTTCAGTAATCACTCGGCAGTTGTCGGCAGTGCTTGAGCGGGTTGGAGTGCAGGCACTGGCGAAAGCTGTCGTTGCGTATGAGCCGGTTTGGGCGATTGGGACGGGCGTGACAGCATCTCCGGCGCAGGCTCAAGATGTGCATGAAGCAATCCGTGCGCAGGTGGCGGCACTGGATATTGGGGTTGCGAGTGAATTGCGTATTCTCTACGGTGGTAGCGTGAAACCAGAGAACGCAAAACAATTGTTTGGGCAGCGCGACATTGACGGTGGTTTGATCGGCGGTGCTGCCTTGATGGCGGATGATTTTTTGACAATTTGCCTTGCGGCAAACTGATAGGCAGACAAATGAACTGGTTTTTCTCTCTTGTTTTAACGATCCACATTCTTGTGGCGATAGCCATCATCGGATTGGTGTTGATGCAGCATGGCAAGGGGGCGGACATGGGCGCCGCTTTTGGTAGTGGTGCATCCGGCAGTCTCTTCGGTGCCACAGGGTCGGCTAATTTCCTGAGTCGTACGACGGGAATCCTGGCTGCAGTATTTTTTGCTACCAGCTTGACCTTGGCATATGTGGCTTCCAGCAAGCCAAAAACGACTGGCAGTGTCATGCAAGAACCGGTACAATCGCAGCCTGCTACGGCTGGGGCGGAAGCTCCCGCAGTTCCGGTGGATGCGGGGTCCAAAGCGAAAGACGTACCGAAGTAAAGTAGTAGATTCGCCTGGTATTTAGTCCTCTCTGGGTGATCAATAAATACGTGCCGACGTGGTGAAATTGGTAGACACGCTATCTTGAGGGGGTAGTGGCGCAAGCTGTGCGAGTTCGAGTCTCGCCGTCGGCACCAAAAGGCTGGAGCAGTGGCTGAAAAGTTCGCTGTTTCGAATAAGAAACTGAATATTGGCGGCGGGTCATGGAAAACTACTTTCCAATCCTGATGTTTGTTCTGGTGGGGGTCGCGGTAGGCGTTTTGCCTGTCGCGATGGGTTATCTGCTTGCTCCGAGCCGTCCAGACCCTGAAAAGCTTTCCCCGTACGAGTGTGGTTTCGAAGCGTTTGAAGATGCGCGCATGAAATTTGACGTGCGTTTTTATCTCGTCGCCATTCTCTTCATACTGTTTGATCTGGAAATTGCATTCCTTTTTCCGTGGGCTTCAATTTTCAAAGACATCGTTGCGACGGATTCGATTAAGTTGTTTGGTTTTATCGAAATGCTCGTATTCGTTGCCATTCTGGTCGTTGGTTATGTTTATGCCTGGGCCAAGGGCGCGTTGGAATGGGAATGAGGCTAGGTTATGGCGATTGAGGGCATCCTGCAGGAAGGCTTTGTCACTACAACGGCAGACAAGCTGATCAATTACATGCGTACGGGGTCGATATGGCCGATGACCTTTGGCTTGGCCTGTTGTGCGGTCGAAATGATTCATGCGGGTGTTTCGCGGTACGATCTGGATCGTTTTGGCATCGTGTTCCGTGCCAGTCCGCGTCAGTCTGATGTGATGATTGTTGCTGGTACGTTGACCAACAAAATGGCACCTGCCTTGCGCAAGGTTTATGACCAGATGGCTGAGCCGCGTTGGGTTATTTCAATGGGGTCGTGTGCCAATGGTGGCGGTTACTACCATTATTCCTACTCTGTTGTGCGTGGCTGTGACCGGATCGTTCCGGTCGATATCTATGTGCCAGGTTGTCCACCAACTGCGGAGGCCTTGATTTACGGGTTGATCCAGTTGCAGAACAAGATTCGTCGTACCAACACTATTGCTCGTTAATTGCCAAGGCTGATTCGATATGTCTGCCAAGCTGGAAACGCTTAGCCAAAACCTGCAAAAGCACTTTGGCGAAAAAATTAAGTCGCTAAAGCTTGCTTTGGGGGAAGTCACAATTGAGGTCGGTGCAGCCGATTATCTTGGTGTGATGACAACATTGCGGGATGAGGTTGATCTTCACTTCGAGGAAATCATCGACCTGTGTGGCGTTGATTATTCCACCTATGGTGATGCAGGTTGGCAAGGCAAGCGCTTTGCCGCGGTTTCGCACCTTCTTTCAATTTCCAATAACTGGCGCTTGCGCGTTCGGGTGTTTGCCGAAGACGACGAGTTTCCTTCGGTTGATTCCGTTACCGGTGTTTGGAAGAGTGCAAACTGGTTTGAGCGCGAGGCTTTTGACCTGTTCGGCATCGCGTTTGTGGGGCATGACGATTTGCGTCGAATTTTGACTGACTACGGTTTTATCGGTCATCCGTTCCGCAAGGACTTCCCGATATCAGGCCATGTGGAAATGCGCTATGACCCCGATCAGGCGCGTGTGATCTACCAACCCGTTACCATTGAGCCTCGTGAGAATACCCCGCGCATTGTTCGCGAAGATACCTATGGGGATAGTGCACATGGCTGATATCCGCAATTTCACACTCAATTTTGGTCCTCAACACCCCGCTGCTCACGGTGTGTTGCGTCTCGTGCTTGAACTGGATGGCGAAGTTGTACAGCGTGCTGACCCGCATATTGGGCTCCTGCACCGTGCAACCGAAAAGCTGGCTGAAACACGGACTTGGGTTCAGTCGGTGCCCTACATGGATCGACTCGACTATGTGTCGATGATGTGCAACGAACATGCGTACTGCCTTGCAACGGAAAAGCTGCTTGGTATCGAAGTCCCTGAACGCGGGAAATATATTCGCGTGATGTTCGACGAAGTCACGCGTATTCTGAATCACTTATTGTGGATCGGCTGTCACGCACTTGACGTGGGCGCTATGACAATGGCGCTGTATACCTTCCGTGAGCGTGAAGATCTGATGGACGTGTATGAGGCGGTTTCTGGCGCTCGCATGCATGCTGCGTACTATCGTCCGGGTGGCGTATATCGAGATCTTCCGGATCGTATGCCGCAGTATCAGGAGTCAACCTGGACCAATGCCAAGAAAGCTGCGGAGAAAAACGAAAATCGCAGCGGATCGCTTCTCGATTTCCTTGAGGATTTCACCAATCGCTTCCCAACCTACCACGCTGAGTATCACACGCTGTTGACCGATAACCGGATCTGGAAACAGCGCTTGGTCAATGTTGGTGTGGTTTCGCCGGAACGTGCCATGCAGATGGGGTTCACGGGTGCCATGTTGCGTGGGTCTGGCGTCGCCTGGGATTTGCGCAAGAAGCAGCCATATGCCGTGTATGACAAGATTGATTTTGATGTTCCGGTAGGTGTGAATGGTGATAGCTACGATCGCTATCTGGTTCGCATGGAAGAAATGATTCAGTCCAACAACATCATTAAGCAGTGCATCGCTTGGTTGCGTAAAAACCCCGGCCCCGTGATCACTGATAACAACAAAGTTGCGCCTCCGCCACGCGAAAATATGAAAACCAACATGGAAGAGTTGATTCATCACTTCAAACTCTTCACGGAAGGTATTCACGTTCCACCGGGTGAGGCCTACGCGGCCGTTGAGCATCCTAAGGGTGAGTTTGGTATCTACTTTGTTTCTGATGGTGCAAACAAACCTTATCGCATGAAAATCCGTGCGCCGGGGTTCGTTCACCTGGCAGGACTGGACGAAATGTCCAGAGGCCATATGATTGCCGACGTCGTTACGATTATCGGTTCCCAAGATATTGTTTTTGGCGAGATTGACCGCTGATGTTTTCCGCTGAAACCCTCCAGAAGTTTGCGCGCGAGGTAGCCAAATACCCCGCCGATCAGAAACAGTCTGCATCCATGGCTTGCCTCGCTCATGCCCAGGAAGAAAAAGGCTGGTTATCTCCAGAGTCCATCGAGGCAGTGGCCAATTATCTGGGCATGCCGCCGATTGCTGCCTATGAGGTTGCCTCTTTCTACAACATGTACGACCTGAAACCGGTTGGCAAGTACAAGATAACAGTCTGTACCAACCTTCCGTGCGCGCTTTCCGGTGGATACCATGCAGGTGAATACCTCCAGAAAAAGCTGGGTGTCGGCTATGGCGAGACAACACCAGATGGAAAGTTTACATTGAAAGAAGGTGAGTGCATGGGAGCCTGCGGCGACGCGCCGGTTTTCATCGTCAATAACCGGTCAATGTGCAGCCACATGCATCCGGAGCAGATCGACAAGCTGCTGGAGGAGTGTAAATAATGGCTATGCTTGGTTCGATCAATGGCGTTCTGATGGAAGGCTTGGATGGCGACAATACCTGGCGCCTCAAGGATTACGTCGCACGTGGCGGCTATGCGCAACTGAAGCGCATTCTTGAAAGCAAGATGACTCAAGAAGATGTCATCAGCGAAGTAAAGAAATCTGTCCTGCGGGGTCGCGGCGGTGCCGGTTTCCCGACTGGTCTTAAATGGTCGTTCATGCCGCGTTCCTTTCCCGGAGATAAGTACGTCGTTTGCAATACAGACGAAGGCGAGCCAGGAACCTTCAAGGATCGGGACATCATGCGCTACAACCCGCATGCGGTCATCGAGGGAATGGCTATCGCTGCCTACGCTATGGGGGCGAACCGCGGTTACAACTACGTCCATGGCGAAGTTTGGTTCGAATACAAGCGTTTCGAAGAGGCGCTCGATGAGGCCAGAGCTGCGGGACTAATTGGTCAGAATATCCTTGGGTCGGGATTCAATTTCGAACTCTTTGCCCATCACGGTTATGGTGCCTATATCTGCGGAGAAGAGACCGCACTGCTTGAATCGATCGAGGGCAAGAAGGGCCAGCCCCGCTTCAAGCCGCCGTTCCCTGCCTCCTTCGGCCTGTATGGCAAGCCGACGACCATCAACAATACCGAAACTTTCGCTTCGATTCCGTTCATCCTGAAAATGGGCGGCGAAGAGTTCCTGAATTTGGGCAAGCCGAATAATGGCGGAACGAAACTGTTTTCGGTTTCCGGTCATGTCAATCGTCCTGGGAACTACGAAATTCCTCTTGGAACGCCGTTCTCAACGCTGCTTGAAATGTGTGGCGGAATGCGTGGTGGTCGCAAGTTGAAGGCTGTTATTCCTGGTGGATCTTCTGCTCCGGTTATGCCGGCAGAGGTGATCATGGATTGCACCATGGACTACGATTCGATCAGTAAGGGTGGATCGATGCTTGGCTCCGGGGCGGTCATCGTCATGGACGAAACTGTCTGCATGGTCAAGGCGCTCGAACGATTGTCCTTCTTCTATCACGAAGAGTCCTGCGGGCAATGTACGCCTTGTCGAGAGGGAACAGCCTGGATGTACAAGGTAGTTCATCGGATAGAGAACGGGCTTGGCAAACCAGAGGATCTGGACCTGCTGAATAGCGTGCTCGGCAATATTGCCGGACGTACGATCTGTGCTCTCGGTGATGCAGCAGCTTTCCCTGTGCAAAGTTTTATCAAGCACTTCGGAAAAGAATTCGAGTATCACATTGAAAACAAGACTTGTCTGGTCCCCAAAGATGTTCAGTGGGCAGGCAGTGGCTTCCACAAGATTCCGGCCTGACAGGTTACGGGTTGTAACGAAAGAACTGGCTACAAGGTAGCAACATGCTAGAAATCGAAATCGACGGCAAAAAGGCGCAGGTGCCTGATGGCAGCACGGTGATGGATGCCGCGCAGCAAGTGGGCGTTTACATTCCGCATTTCTGCTACCACAAGAAACTTTCGATCGCCGCGAACTGCCGCATGTGTCTCGTGCAGGTGGAAAAGGCGCCGAAGCCGTTGCCGGCCTGCGCAACACCGGTGACCAACGGGATGAAAGTCTTTACTCACTCCGAACTGGCCGTGAAGGCTCAGATAGGCGTGATGGAATTCCTGCTCATCAATCACCCGCTGGATTGCCCGATCTGTGATCAGGGCGGTGAATGTCAGTTGCAGGATATGTCCGTTGGATATGGCCCGATGAAGAGCCGTTACACGGAAGAGAAGCACGTCGTATTTCACAAGAATGTTGGTCCGCTGATTTCCATGGAGGAAATGAGCCGCTGTATTCACTGTACGCGTTGCGTTCGCTTTGGTCAGGAAATAGCCGGCATCATGGAACTTGGCATGGCCAATCGCAACATGCATTCCGAGATCATGACCTTTGTTGGTCGCAGCGTCGATTCAGAGTTGTCCGGAAACATGATCGATCTATGCCCGGTTGGGGCGCTGACGTCCAAGCCATTCCGCTATACAGCGCGCTCTTGGGAACTGCAGCGCCGTAAGTCGGTTAGCCCTCAGGATTCGGTTGGCGCCAATCTTGTTGTTCAGGTCAAGCACGATAACGTTATGCGAGTTTTGCCGCGTGAAAACGAAGATGTCAACGAATGCTGGATTTCGGACAAGGAACGTTTCTCGTACCAAGCATTGAGTTCCGATGAGCGTTTGACCAAGCCTATGGTCAAGCAGGGTGGTGAGTGGAAGGAAGTTGATTGGAACGTTGCGCTTGATTACGTCGCGCATGGCCTGAAGGATGTTTCCCGTACCCATGGTGGCGATTCGGTTGCGGCACTTGCAGCACAAAGTTCTACGGTAGAAGAGCTTTTCCTTCTTGGAAAAGTCATGAAGGGTATCGGAAGCGGGAATATCGATTTCCGTCCGCGGCAGAACGATTTCTCGTCGGACTTCAAGCGTGCCGGAACCCCTTGGCTGGGAATGCGACTTTCGGAAATCAAGGACCTTGATGGTGCATTAGTCGTGGGGTCATTCCTCCGCAAGGATCATCCATTGATCGCCCAGCGTTTGCGCCAGGCAGCAAAAAAATATACCAAGGTTAGCTTGATTTCGGTTGGTGGAGACGATCAGTTAATCAACCTTCACGCCAGAATTACCGTTGGACCGAATCTGTTGGCATCTGCCTTTGCTGGAGTGGTAAAGGCTGCTGCAGAGATTAAGGGTGCTTCGGTACCGACTGGTCTTGAGGCTATAGACGTTTGTGATTCCAGCAGGAAAATTGCTCAAAGCTTGGTTGACGGAGAAAAACGGGCCGTATTCCTTGGGAACGTCGCGACGCAGTCGTCCGATGCAACGCAATTGCACTTGCTGGCACTCGAACTTGGCAAGATCACCGGGGCAACCGTCGGTTTCCTTGGTGAGGGCGCGAATACCGTTGGTGCTCACGTTGCCAAGGCATTGCCGTCCGGGGCAAACGCACGGCAAATGTTCGAACAGCCCAGAAAAGCATATGTGTTGATGGGGGTTGAGCCAGAGTATGACTCAGCGAACCCGCAACTTGTTCTAGCGGCGCTCAAGCAGGCCAGTTTGGTGGTCTATATGTCTGCCTTCAAGCATGCGCCTGCTCTAGATTATGCTGATGTGATGCTGCCGATTTCACCCTATACAGAAACTTCTGGCACCTTCATCAACACCGAAGGTCGGGTGCAGAGCTTCAATGGCGTGGTCAAGCCGAGAGGGGAGACCCGGCCGGCATGGAAGTTGTTGCGTGTCCTTGGCAACGTCCTGAATTTGGATGGATTTACATACGAGTCTAGCGAAGCTGTTCGGGATGAAGCGCTTGGCAAGGGCGTTGAGTTTGTAGCTGGCTTGAGTAACGAGCTTAAGGATGCAGCTCTGTCGATTCCGACTACTTCGCCATCCGGGTTGGTGCGAATTGCTGATGTGCCGATCAACTTTGCCGATCCGATGGCCCGCCGTTCGCCGGCGTTGAAGCTGACGGCCGACTCCATTGCACCATCGGCTCGCATGAACGAACAGACCATGGCGCAGATCGGGATTGCGGACAATTCTCCGGTTCGTGTGAAGCAGGGCGATGGCGAGGCATTGCTGACCGCCAAAGCAGACAATAATGTGCCCTCTGGTTGTGTTCGCGTTTCTGCAGGCCACGCCAGTACCGCCATGCTCGGCGAAATGTTCGGCACGATTTCCGTGGAGCGTGCATAAATGGACGCACTGATGAATTTCGGACTTGGGATTTTCGGCAGTGCTTGGCCAGCCGTCTGGACCCTGCTCAAAATCGTACTGATTGTCGCGCCCTTGATGCTCGGTGTGGCGTATCTGACTTACTTTGAACGCAAGGTGATCGGTTACATGCAGGTTCGTATCGGGCCGAACCGTGTCGGTCCGTGGGGTCTGATTCAGCCAATCGCTGATGGCCTGAAACTCTTGCTTAAAGAAATCATCATCCCGACAACGGCCAATAAGGGAATCTTCATCATCGCGCCTATGCTGGCAATTGCACCAGCGCTGGCCTGCTGGGCGGTCGTTCCATTCACGGATTCTTTGGTCGTCGCCAATATCGATGCGAGTCTGCTGTACATCATGGCGATATCGTCCATGGGTGTTTACGGCATTATCCTGTCAGGTTGGGCGTCGAACTCGAAGTACGCATTCCTTGGCGCCATGCGCTCTGCTGCTCAGATGGTTTCCTACGAAATCTCAATGGGTTTCTCGCTGATCTGCGTACTGATGGTTTCGAATAGTCTGAACCTGGTTGATATTGTCAATGTTCAGGATCAAGGCCGTTTCGCTGGCTGGGGGCTGAGTTTCCTCTCATGGAACTGGTTGCCCCTATTCCCGATGTTCATCGTCTATCTGATTTCAGGTACGGCTGAGTTGAACCGTGCGCCATTTGACGTTGCTGAAGGCGAGTCTGAAATTGTGGCCGGCTTCCATGTGGAATATTCGGGTATGGCGTTCGCGCTGTTCTTCCTGGCCGAATATGCGAACATGATTCTGGTTTCCGCGCTGACCTCCATCCTGTTCCTCGGTGGATGGTTGTCGCCGGTTGGTTTCCTGCCCGACGGAATCCTATGGCTGTTCATCAAGATGTCGGCCATCCTGTTCCTGTTCCTGTGGTTCCGGGCTACGTTCCCGCGCTATCGCTATGACCAGTTAATGCGCTTGGGCTGGAAAGTGTTCTTGCCGATCTGTTTGATCTGGCTCGTGGTTGTCGGCGTCTGGATGATGTCGCCGTTGAATATCTGGAAGTGAGGAGAGACTAATGGGTTCGATGAAGGAAATCTTCAACAGCCTCTTCCTCAAGGAATTGTTGAAGGGCATGTCGGTCACCGGGCGTTATTTCTTTGCGCGGAAGATCACGGTTCAATATCCGGAAGAAAAGACGCCGCAGAGTTTCCGCTTTCGGGGGTTACACGCCCTGCGTCGCTATCCGAATGGCGAAGAGCGTTGCATTGCTTGCAAACTCTGTGAGGCGATCTGCCCTGCGTTGGCTATTACGATTGAAGCAGAGCCCCGCGATGATGGCTCGCGTCGTACGACTCGGTACGACATCGATTTGACCAAGTGCATTTTCTGCGGATTCTGCGAAGAGGCTTGTCCCGTCGATGCTGTGGTTGAAACCCGGATTTTTGAATACCACGGCGAAAAGCGCGGTGATTTGTATTACACCAAGCAGATGTTGCTGGCCAACGGCGACCGCTACGAAGATCAGATCGCGAAGGATCGCGAACTTGATGCTTCTTACCGATAACAGGTGCTAGCAATGGATTTTCAAACAGCGGTTTTCTACTTTCTCTCGGCCATTCTGGTTTTTGCCAGCCTGCGCGTGATTACAGCGCGCAACCCGGTCCATGCTGCGCTTCACCTGATTCTTGCCTTCTTTACCTGTGGTGGTATTTGGGCTCTGCTGCAAGCCGAATTTCTGGCAATCGCCATCATCCTGGTCTATGTCGGCGCAGTCATGGTGCTCTTCCTATTCGTGGTCATGATGCTGGACATCAACATTGATCGCATTCGCCAAGGGTTCTGGAACTATCTCCCGTTGGGCGCTTTGCTTGGCATCCTGATGGTGGTCGAAATGGGGCTAGTCCTTGGCAGCAAGTATTTCCAGATTCCGGCTGCTGAAGCCATGCTTCCCGCCGGTGTTTCGAATACGAAGAGCATCGGCGCGCTGATGTTCACCGATTACGTCTATCCCTTCGAGTTGGCCTCGATCATTCTGCTTGTTGGCATGATTGCCGCCATCGTGCTGACCTATCGCGGTCCGAAGAAGTCCAAGTACACCAATCCAAATCAGCAGGTCTTCATCAAGGCGAAGGATCGTGTTCGCGTCCTGCAGATGCCGGTTGAAAAAGACTGACCCCCGGGGAAACAATGCTCAATCTTACTCTCTCCCATTTTCTGGTTCTGGGCGCGATACTTTTCGCGATCAGTGTGGTTGGTATTTTCCTGAATAGAAAAAACCTGCTGGTCTTGCTGATGGCCATCGAGTTGATGCTTCTTGCGGTCAACATGAATTTCGTGGCTTTCTCGCATTATCTGCAGGATCTCTCTGGTCAGATTTTCGTCTTCTTCATCCTGACCGTTGCTGCCGCCGAGTCTGCAATCGGCCTGGCTATCCTGATCGTACTGTTCCGCAACCTGAAGAGCATCCATGTGGATGACCTTGGCAGCCTGAAGGGTTAAACATGGAAATGCAAAAACTCTACCTGCTCGTTCCGATGGCGCCTCTGATTGGTGCCATGATCGCCGGTCTGTTCTGTCGTGTCATTCCGCGCTGGGTCGCTCATACCGCAACGATCGCCGGCGTCGCCATCGCGTTTTTCGCGTCCGTGGTCATTTTCAAGGACGTGTTGGCGGGGCATACATTCAACGGCACCGTCTATACCTGGATGACCAGTGGAGACTATCGATTCGAGGTTGGTTTCCTGATCGATACGTTGACCACCACGATGATGTTGGTTGTCACCTTCGTGTCGTTGATGGTTCATATCTACACCATCGGCTACATGCAGGAAGACCCGGGTTATAACCGTTTCTTCAGCTATATCTCGTTGTTCACCTTCTCGATGTTGATGTTGGTGATGAGCAACAACTTCATGCAGCTCTTCTTCGGCTGGGAAGCGGTGGGTCTCGTTTCCTACTTGCTGATCGGATTCTGGTACACCCGTCCGACGGCCATTTTCGCGAACATGAAGGCGTTCCTGGTCAACCGGGTTGGCGACTTTGGCTTCATTCTCGGTATTGGCCTCGTGCTGGCTCATTTCGGCACGCTCGACTACGCCACCGTATTTGCCAAGGCACCGGAGCTTGCCGCCACGACGATCAAAATCTGGGGTGCCGCTGAGTGGTCGTTGATGACGGTTACCTGTATTTGTCTGTTTATTGGTGCCATGGGCAAGTCAGCTCAGGTACCGCTGCACGTGTGGCTGCCGGATTCCATGGAAGGTCCGACGCCGATCTCCGCGCTGATTCACGCTGCAACGATGGTTACGGCCGGTATCTTCATGGTATCCCGCATGTCGCCACTGTTCGAGCTCTCGACAACGGCCCTCTCGTTCGTGATCATCATCGGTGCTATTACGGCCCTGTTCATGGGCTTTCTGGGGATTATCCAGAATGACATCAAGCGGGTCGTCGCTTACTCGACCCTGTCTCAGTTGGGCTACATGACGGTTGCGCTGGGTGCGTCGGCCTACTCGGTTGCCATTTTCCACCTGATGACCCACGCTTTCTTCAAGGCACTGCTGTTCCTTGGCGCCGGTTCTGTGATCATCGGGATGCACCACGATCAGGACATCCGGAACATGGGTGGCTTGCGCAAGTACATGCCGATTACCTGGATTACCTCCTTAATTGGTTCGTTGGCCCTCATCGGGACACCGTTCATGGCCGGTTTCTACTCCAAGGACTCGATCATTGAAGCGGCACAGGTGGCCTACCATTCCGGCCAGCCGGGCGCAGCTTTTGCCTATTTTGCCGTGTTGGCCGGTGTCTTCGTCACAGCCTTCTATTCCTTCCGCATGTACTTCCTCGTCTTCCATGGTGAGGAACGCTTCGGCAAGGCAGATGATGCCCATCATCACGAACATCATGGTGACCATGATGATGAAGAGGCTTCGCACGATCACCATCACGGGCTTGCACCGGGTCAGAAACCCCACGAAACACCATGGGTTGTTACGCTGCCATTGGTTCTGCTGGCAATCCCGTCCGTTTTGATCGGTTTCTTCGCGATCGAACCCATGCTTTATGGCGAATACTTCAAGGGCGTGATCTTCATTGATAGCGAAGCGCATCCGGCCATGGCACATTTGGCCGAAGAGTTCCACGGTGCCGTTGCCATGGGCGTTCATTCGCTGACGACCTTGCCGTTCATTCTGGCCTTGTCCGGTGTTGTCGTTTCCTGGTTCTTCTACATGAAGCGCCCGGATATCCCGGCTGCCATCCAGCGCCGCTTCTCCGGCATCCAGACGCTACTCGAAAACAAGTATTACTTTGACAAATTCAACGAAGTCGTTTTCGCCGGCGGTGCTCGCCTGATGGGCAAAGTGCTGTGGCGCGGCGGCGATGTCACGATCATTGACGGCCTGATCGTCAATGGTTCGGCCAAGGTCGTTGGATGGATCGCTTCAATAACCCGTCTCTTCCAGACCGGTTATGTTTATCACTACGCATTTACCATGATCATCGGCGTCTCTGTGCTGATGGCACTGTGGATTACCCGCGCCTGACCGAAGAGCTCGCAGAGTACCAAGGAAAAACATGTCGAATTACCTGCTCTCCCTTGCCATCTGGATCCCGATTTTCGGGGGCTTGGCAGTACTTGTAGCCGGCTGGCTGGGAAATGATTCCAAGTCACGTGGCTTGGCACTCCTCGTGGCAGTTGCCGGGTTCATGGTCACCATCCCGCTCTGGACCGGTTTTGATGTTGCCAACGGTGGCATGCAGTTCGTCGAGCTTGGCGCCTGGATTCCTCGCTTCAACATCAATTACCACCTGGGTGTGGACGGCATCTCGATGCTGTTTGTCGTCCTGAATGCGTTCATCACGATCATCGTTGTCGCGGCGGGCTGGGAAGTCATTCAGAACAAGGTTGCACAATACAACGCTGCTTTCCTGATCATGTCGGGCTTGATGAACGGTATTTTCACGTCGCTCGATGGCATCCTGTTCTACGTCTTCTTCGAAGCTTCCCTTATTCCGCTGTATCTGATCATCGGTGTCTGGGGCGGACCGAAGCGCGTTTACGCTGCTTTCAAATTCTTCCTCTACACCCTTTTCGGCTCCCTGCTTTTCCTGATCGCGCTGATGTATCTCTTCGTGCAATCGGGCGGTAGCTTCTCTATTCTCGAATGGCACAAGTTGCCGATCGCCTTGGGTGCGCAGATCTGGTTGTTCCTGGCTTTCCTTATTGCGTTTGCCGTCAAGGTTCCGATGTGGCCGGTGCATACCTGGTTGCCGGATGCTCACGTTGAGGCGCCCACCGGGGGTTCGATCGTCCTGGCGGCTATTGCGCTGAAGCTGGGTGCCTACGGTTTCCTGCGGTTCTCCCTGCCCATCCTGCCGGATGCGTCGCACGAGCTCTCCGGACTCGTTCTGGCCCTGTCGCTGATCGCCGTTGTCTATATTGGCTTCGTTGCCCTGGTGCAGGAAGACATGAAAAAGCTGGTGGCCTATTCGTCCATCGCGCACATGGGTTTCGTCACCCTGGGTTTCTTCATGTTCAGCGCCATGGGTATCGAAGGCGCGCTGATTCAGATGGTCTCCCACGGCTTTGTTTCCGGCGCGATGTTCTTCTGTATCGGGGTCATGTACGACCGCGTGCATAGCCGTCAAATTGCTGACTACGGTGGCGTGGTGAACACCATGCCGAAGTTTGCTGCGCTGTTCATGCTGTTCTCGATGGCCAATGCCGGCTTGCCCGCTACGTCTGGTTTTGTTGGCGAGTTCATGGTCATTCTGGGCGCCGTCAAGTTCAATTTCTGGGTTGCATTCGCCGCCGCCAGCTCCATGGTCATCGGTGCGGCCTACACGCTGTGGATGTACAAGCGCGTGATCTTTGGCGATGTCGCCAACCATCATGTCGAGGAACTCACCGACATCAACAAGCGCGAATTCGCCATTCTGGGTGTTCTGGCAATTGCCACCCTGTGGATGGGTCTTTATCCGCAGCCTTTCACGGAAGTCATGCACGCCTCGGTCAATGACCTGTTGCGTCATGTCGCCATCAGCAAGATCCAATAATCGGTAGCCGACATGTTCGACAATTTCGTTGTCCCCAATCTTCTGCCCGCTGCGCCGGAAATCTTTCTGACGGTGATGGCGCTCGCCATCCTGATGATCGATTTGCTGGTCAAGGATAGCCGGCGCACCGTCACCTTCGTATTGACCCAATTGACCCTGGTCGGTTGTGCCGTGATTCAGTTCGCGACCAGTACCGGTGAAATCACCTACACGTTCAGCAACATGTTCGTCGATGACCTCATGTCCGACCTGCTGAAGCTGTTCCTGTACATGACCCTGATCATCGTCATGTTCTATTCGCGCGGTTACGTCATCGATCGCGAGCCCATGAACAAGGGTGAGTACTACGTCCTCGCATTGTTCGCTACGCTGGGCATGATGGTCATGATCTCCGCCAATCACTTCCTGACCATCTACATCGGTCTCGAATTGCTGTCGCTGTCGCTGTACGCCATGGTTGCCATGAATCGCGACTCGATTCAGTCGACCGAAGCGGCCATGAAGTATTTCGTCCTCGGCGCGCTGGCATCCGGCCTGTTGTTGTACGGCATGTCCATGATCTACGGTGCGACCGGCACGCTGGAAATCACCGGCATCGCCGAGCGTCTGTATGGTGGCGGCGTCAACAAGACCGTGCTCGTCTTCGGTCTGGTCTTCCTGGTTTCCGGTCTGGCTTTCAAGCTGGGTGTCGTTCCGTTCCACATGTGGATTCCCGACGTCTATCACGGTGCGCCGACCTCCGTCACGCTGCTCATCGGTTCCGCACCGAAGCTGGCCGCCTTCGCCATCGTCATGCGTCTGCTGGTCAATGGCCTGATCACCATGGCTCAGGATTGGCAGGCCATGCTGGTCATCCTCTCCGTGCTGTCCATGGCCATCGGTAACCTGGCGGCCATTGCCCAGACCAACCTGAAGCGCATGCTGGCCTATTCCGCCATTTCGCACATGGGCTTCATGCTGCTCGGTATCGTCACCGGCGTGGTTAGCGGCGATGCCCGCTACGCCCTCAACGCTTACAGTTCGGCCATGTTCTACGTTATCGCCTACGTGCTGATGAGTGCCGGTACCTTCGGCATGATCCTGCTCATGTCGCGTGCCGGGTTCGAAGCCGAGGAAATCGACGACTTCAAGGGTCTCAACAAGCGCAGCCCGTGGTTTGCCGGCATCATGCTCATGCTGATGTTCTCGATGGCAGGTGTGCCGTTCTTCATCGGCTTCTTCGCCAAGTTCTCCGTGCTGCAGGCCGTTGTTGCTGCAGGTTACATGTGGCTGGCCATCGTTGCCGTGCTGTTCTCGCTGATCGGCGCCTTCTACTACCTGCGTGTCGTCAAGGTCATGTACTTCGATGCCCCGGCTGACGAGAGCCCGCTGACTGCCCCGATGGACATGCGTATCCTGATTTCTGCCAACGGCCTGGCCGTTGCCTTCCTTGGCATCTTCCCGCAAGTCATCATGTCGCTCTGCGCCTACGCGCTGCTGCGTTCGCTATGATGAAACGCTGAAGTCATCCAATCAAACGCCCCGCCTGTCGGGGCGTTTCCATTTGTGGAGTCCGAAATGTCACACGATAGCCATCTGGTCGAATCCGAGATCGCGAGCGAAACGGTGTTCAAGGGCGCCTTGCTCCATGTGCGCAAGGATCGCGTCCAGCTACCCAATGGCCAGGAGTCGATCCGGGAGTACATCGTCCATCCCGGTGCGGTGGTGATTCTCGCCTTCCTGCCCAACGGCAACCTGCTCTTTGAGCGCCAGTTCCGCTACCCGCTACGTCGCGTCTTCCTCGAATTGCCGGCCGGCAAGATCGATCACGGCGAAGCCATCATCGATACGGCCCAGCGCGAACTCAAGGAGGAAACGGGCTATGTCGCGAGCGAGTGGGAATATCTCGGCGTGATGCATCCGTGCATCGGCTATTCCGACGAACGCATCGAAATCTTCGCCGCCCGCGGCCTGCATCTGGCCGGCGAAAAACAGCTCGACCACAACGAATTCCTCGATGTCGTCGAGCTGTCGCCGGCCGAAGCCAGGCAGGCGGTCTGGGATGGCCGCATCACCGATGCCAAGACCATCACCTCGCTATTTTGGCTCGACAAGCCCTGAGCTCGGGCTGTTGAGCGTTTCCGGGCGAATGTTACGGTCAACCGGAAAAAATGGCCAAAATTGAAAACCTCGGTATGTAAATCCGAGGCCCTCTGGTTGCAATCAGGACGGGTCTGGCACGTAGTTGCCGGGGAAGGCATTGGGTGACTTGTAGTGCCGGTGAGAGGGAATGATTCCGCGCGCAACGAGTCTGGCATAGGAGTCGTAACGAACCGTGATGATCTCGTCCGGCGCGTTGTTCGCCCGTTTGAAATCAACCTGCTGCGTTGGCGAATAGACCCGCTCACCATGCCCAGTGCCCAGCTTGCGTTCGGCCATGGGCGAGGCAGCCTTGTCAGCTGCCTCATTGCGACTGCGCATCGGGGCCGATGCTGGGGCGGCAGACATTTCTTGAACCGGGGCGGGAACGGGTTCCTGATATTCGCGGAAGGCAGCCACGCCGATCACGCCAACATTGTCCGGCCGGCCAGTCCTGCCTGCGTAGGAGTCTTCGACCGCCGTGAAATAGAAGGCAGCCACGTCACGCTCGCTCTTGCGCCACCCGGCGATTTCGACAGAGCCCCTTGGCGACAGCACATACCCTCGCTGGTTTTGCGCAGCGGTTTCGCCGCTGACGACGTTGATGCCATCAACTGAAACAACGGTCAGCATGCGCCCCCCGGTCTTGTTGATGACGTTGATGGCGTAGCGATCACCCGGCTTTCCGGCGATCCAGAGCTGGCCTTCATGCCGGTAGGTCGGCAGATGTTCGCCGGTCGTCCGGTTGACGATCTGGATGTCGGTAACGCTGGTGGCGTGGGAGACGGAAGCAATTCCTGCGGCGATGATGGCCGAGGTCATGAAGCGGAAGACAGGTTTCATTTTGAGAGTCCCTTTGAGTTGGCAGGTACTCTCTTAAACGATCAGCATTCGGAAACGGGGTTAAAAAATTTTCCGATTACGGTTGTTTTGAGCGCTCTCCCTCAGGAGCAAGCTTGAGTTTTGTCTTTATCCCATCAGGCACAGCCTCGCCCGGATAGGCCTGAGCAAAGGCTTCGAGGCTTTTCCTCGCTTCATCAAGTCGATTCTGGTTGATCAGTGCCTGAATTGAATCCAGCCAGTCCTTTGGCGACTTGGCCTGATCGGCAGCAACCCTTGCTGCAGCCTTCGCGCTGGGGCTTGCCAGCGCTTCACGCCTGGCCATGGGCGCCGCAGCCGCCGATTCGGTTGCAACGGAACGTTCTGCAGGTGCCGACGAAAGAACAGCTTCGCTGCCGGCCGGAAATTGGGCGGTTGCAGCCGGGGCTGGCGTTGGAACCGGTGCCGCCATTTTGGCTTCGGATCGCCTCGGCGCCGGCGCCTGATCGGCCATTCGCGCCCTCGATTCGCCAACGACGGGCGCCGGGCTCGGTGCTGCGGAGGCGACCTGCTGTTTGTCGGCAGCAGCGCTATTGTCGTTCATGGCCAGTGGGGGAATGGCAGGCTCCAGCGGTTCGTGGCGTTCGACCATGGTGGTCAGCATGGCGACCAGACAGATGGTGGCAAGGGCTTGAAGCGGCAGACGCCAGCGTGGCCACCACGGGGCAGGCGTACTTTGGGGTTCGACTGCGGCGCGCGCGGCCATCAGGATGTTTCGGTCAAGTTCCGCACTCGGGCCGGATGGGCCGGCCTCCCGATAAAGCTCGCCGATCTCTTGATCTGTAGGTTTCATCGCCATTTCGACAACTCCTGACGCAACTTGCCTAGTGCGTAGCGCAAGCGGCTTTTAACGGTTTCTCTCCCGACACCCATCAGGGATGCGATCTCCTCCAGGCTCATCTCGCCGTCCTGGGAAAGCAGGAAGGTTTCACGCTGAACATCCGGGAGCGACTGAACAGCGACAACGATCTGTTCGGCCAGGGCTTTGCGTTCGGCGCGGCGATCCGGGCGATCATCGTCCGGGGAAGGGATGGACGCCGTGAAATCAGCGTCCTCGTCTTCAGGGAGTGCGCTGTCGACGACCGGCATCCTGTTGCTTGAGCGCCAATGATCGACCAGACGGTTGTGGGCAATGCGAAAGAGCCAGGTGGAAAACTTGGCGGCGACCTCGTACTGCTGACGGGCGTTGACCACGCGGAGCCAAATATCCTGGAAGAGTTCATCGCTTGCCCCGTCCTGTCCGCATTGGTGCGCCACATAGCGAAACAGCGGGCGGCGCCACCGACCATAAAGCACCTCGAAAGCCGCTGCGTCGCCGTCCTTGTAGGCGAGCATCAGGCCTTCATCGGTTCTGAGGTCTTGATCGGGTAAACGTTCGGTCATGAGGATCGGGGTGAATGCGCCCGGATATTATCCTGATAAGCGGTCCGGCCGAGATCAAGTTTGCCATGAGTGGCCAATTTCACGGTCAACCGGAAAAAACAGCCAAATTTGAAATACGCATTTCCCGGAAAAAGGACCCATGAAAGCAAAACGCCCCGGAGAGCCGGGGCGTTTCATTTGGAACTGCCTGCTACGTCAGCCGCAGGTGCCCACTGCGCCGCAGGCCGTGCAGAAATCGCAGCCGTCCTTGCGGATCATCGTGTGGTTGCCGCACTCGCCGCACAGCTTGCCCTGGGTCGGCAGCACCTTGTTGCTGGTGGTGTCTTCCGGCGCTTCGAGGATGCCCATCTGCTGCAGCGGGAAACCCGACTCGTCGAGGATGCCGAGCATGGCGTAGCGGTGGATGATGAGCTGGGCGATGTAGGCCACGGTGGACGGATAGGTCTGCTGCTTGCGCGAACCCGGCACGAAGGCCATGAAGTCGCCGAGCGGCTCGGAGTAGTCGATGAGCTTGCGCAGCTTCATGCCGATCCACGCCGGGTCAAGGACGCGCATGTCGAGCGACAACAGCTTGGACAGGCCATCCAGGGCACGTGGGTAGTTGCCCGAGAGCCACATCGAGTAGGGGCGGGTAACGCCGTCCGGCAGGGTGATTTCCTTGAGGCCGAGCACGAAGTCTTCACCGGTCGACGGGTTGCTGACGTCGACAGTCCAGGACAGCGTGCCATCGGTGCCGGTCTTCGGTTCCTTGGTGCTGAACAGGGCGTCCTTCACCGGGGTCGGACCTTCGTGCTTGAAGGCACCCAGTTGCTCGCAACGCCAGGCGATAACCTGGGCCATGGCGGAAACGACCGACGGCATGCGCTTGCGTTCGCCGTGCGGCGGCATCTGCATTTCGAAGGAGTCGCCCGGCGTCTTGGCCAGGGCTTCGAGTTTCATCTCCAGCCAGCCGTGGTCATTGGCGCGCATGTCCATGGACAGCGTCTTGGCGACGGCGCCGAGGCCACGCGGTTCGGCCGGGCCGTTGGCCCAGACTTCGAACGGCCAGGCACGGCCTTCCGGCTCGACGTGGCCGACGAACAGGGCGAACTTGCCGATCGGCGAGTCGACCATGTAGGTCCAGCACAGGTTGCCTTCCGGCAGATTCGGGCGACCCGGCCAGCGCAGGCTGGCCAGCACCGGTGCCGGCAGGTTCTTGATCGACAGGCGGCGGTTGGTGTCGGAGACGAAATCCTGCGGCGCCTTGGCATCGGCTTCGGCCTTGGCCGGCTCGCTGCTGGTGACGGAAAGCACGGAGCCGAGCACGCTGTTCGGACGGTAGGTGGCCAGACCCTTGAGGCCGGATTTCCAGGCGCTCATGTAGAGATCCTGGAAGTCTTCGTACGGGTAGTCACCCGGGACGTTGACCGTCTTCGAGATCGAGGTGTCGATGAACGGTGCCACGGCCGCGACCATGTCGCTGTGGGCCTGGGCGGAAATCTCGAGGGCTGTCACGAAATAGTCGGGCAGGGCTGAGACATCGCCGCCGCGATGCTTGAACAGGCGCCAGGCGTAATCCTCGACCGAGTATTCCTTGATCGTGCCGTCCTGCATGCGCTTCTTGCGGTTGTAGGTCCAGGAGAACGGCGGCTCGATGCCGTTCGACGCGTTGTCGGCGAAGGCCAGCGAAATGGTGCCGGTCGGGGCGATCGACAGGAGGTGCGAATTGCGCAGGCCATGCTTGCGGATTTCGGCCTTGATGTCGCTCGGCAGGCGGGAGGCGAAATTGCCGCCGGAAAGATAGAGTTCGGCGTTGAACAGCGGGAAGGCACCGCGTTCCTTGGCCAGTTCGACCGAATACAGATAAGCCGTATCGCGCATGAATTCGCTGATGCGGGCGGCCATGGCACGGGCTTCGATCTTGTCGTAACGCAGGCGCAGCATGGCCAGCGCATCGCCGAGGCCGGTGAAGCCGAGGCCGACGCGACGCTTGTTGGCCGCTTCCTGCTGCTGGCGCTCCAGCGGCCAGTGGGTGGTGTCGAGGACGTTGTCGAGCATGCGGGTCGAAATGCGGACGACTTCGGCAAAGCCGTCGAAATCGAACTCGGCCTGCTCGGAGAACGGGTTCTTGACGTACAGCGTCAGGTTGATCGAACCCAGGCAGCAGCAGCCATACGGCGGCAGCGGCTGTTCGGCGCAGGGATTGGTCGCCTCGATCACTTCGCAGTAATTGAGGTTGTTGTCCTTGTTCATGCGGTCGAGGAACAGGATGCCCGGCTCGGCGTGGTCGTAGGTCGACTTCATGACCTGGTCCCACAGGTCACGGGCGCGCAGCTTGCGATAGACCCACAGGCCGTCTTCACGCTGGTAGGCGCCAGCCGAGCGCATTTCGGCATTGGGCTCGGCGCGGTGCAACAGCTCGACGTCACCGTCCGCATCGACGGCTTCCATGAAGGTGTCGGTCACGCCGATCGAAATGTTGAAATTGGTCAGGTCGCCCTTGTCCTTGGCGTGGATGAAGACCTCGATATCCGGATGGTCGCAACGCAGGACACCCATCTGGGCGCCACGGCGGGCGCCGGCGGATTCGACGGTTTCGCACGAGCGGTCGAAGACGCGCATGTAGGAAACGGGGCCGGAGGCACGCGACTGGGTACCCTTGACGCGGGCGCCTTGCGGACGGATGGAGGAGAAGTCGTAACCGACACCGCCACCGCGACGCATCGTTTCAGCGGCTTGTGCCAGGGCCGTGTAGATGCCCGGACGGCCATCGACGTTTTCAACGATGGAATCGCCGACCGGTTGCACGAAGCAGTTGATCAGCGTGGCCTGCAGGTCGGTACCGGCGGCGGAATTGATGCGGCCGGCCGGAATGAAACCGTTTTCCTGGGCCCACAGAAACTTGCTTTCCCAATGCGCCTGGTCCTTCTCCTGCTCGATCTGGGCCAGGGCGTAAGCGACGCGTCTGCGCACGTCGTGAACATTGGTTTCCTTACCCTTGGCGTACTTCTCGATCAGCACTTCGCTGGAAATTTCCTGCTCCGGCAAGGGGGCGAATTCCGGCGGTTCAGGGATGTCAGTCAACGAAAGCTGTTCGGCGATCTTGCTCATCAAGGGCTCCTCTGCAAAATTCAGTTTGTCTGGGTTATTAATTTTCGAATGTTGCAAAGCTACTAGATATAGTGTCCGAAGGCAATATCTTGACTAGATACGGTAGTTTGTGAGTTCCACTGTCTGGATGCTGACGGGGTAAAAAAAGTCAGAAAAAACAATGCCCCGGCATCTTTCGACGACCGGGGCAGTGCAAAAAAATATTTTTGTTTAGAGCGCGAGCAGGGTCTGTGCGTGATGCGCCATCATCCATTCTTCATTGGTCGGGATGACAAGTACGTCGACGCTGCTGTTGCCGGCGCTGATCACGATATCGTGCCGGGCATTGGCTTCCGGATTGAGGCGGATGCCCAGCCACTCGGACTGCAGACAGACGCGGCGGCGGACTTCGGCAGCGTGTTCGCCGATACCGCCGGTGAACACCAGTGCGTCAATGCCGCCGGACGCCGCGACGAGCGAACCGAGTTCGCGGGCAATGCGGTAGCAGAACAGGTCGACGGCCTCCTGGGCCTCCGGCTTGTTGCTCGACAGCAGAGTGCGCATGTCCTGTGAAATGCCGGAAACGCCGAGCAGGCCGGATTCCTTGTAGAGCATCTTGGTCATGTCCTTGACCGATAGCCCCTTGGTTTCCATGAGGTGCAGGATGACGCCCGGGTCGAGATTGCCGCAGCGCGTGCCCATGAGCAGGCCGTCGATGGTCGAGAAGCCGAGCGTCGTGGCGACGCACTTGCGATTGACCATGGCGGCCATGCTGGCGCCGTTGCCCAGGTGGGCGACGACGACGCGGCCTGAGGCGCGGTGCGAATGCTGGGGCAGGGCGCGGGCGATGAATTCGTAGGACAGACCATGGAAGCCGTAGCGCTTGATGCCTTCGGCCGACAGGGCGCGCGGCAGGCCGAAGGTCTGGGCGACATCCGGCTGGCTGCGATGGAAGGCCGTGTCGAAACAGGCGACCTGCGGCACGTCGGGCAGCAAGGTTTGCAGGGCGCGGATACCGGCCACATTATGGGGTTCGTGCAGCGGGGCAAGCGGGATGAAGCTGGTGAGGTGGCTGAGCACGGTGCTGTCGACGATGGTCGGTTGCGAATAGCGCTCGCCGCCATGGACGACGCGATGGCCGACGGCAACGATTTCCCAGCCGCTTTGCGTGGCCTGGAACCATTTGAGCAGCGCGTCGAATGCCAGGTCGTGATTGACCTGTTCGCCGGCGACCGGCAGGTCGGCGATCTTGTTGCCGGCCTTGTCCTTGGCCAGCATGACGGTGACCTTGGTGCCGATGCCGTCGATCTGACCGGAGACTTCGGCTTCCTGGGAGATCGGGTGAGCCAGCGGGAAAAGGGCGAATTTGATGGACGACGATCCGGCGTTGATCGTCAGGATGCCTTGTTTCATGTCAGACGTTTCCAGTTTTGCGTTTGTGATGGGCGATCAGTGCGGCGATGACGCACGATGCGGTACGGGTTTCGGCGGAATCGGCGCGGCTGGTCAGCACGATGGGCACCTTGGTGCCGAGCACGATGCCGGCGGTCAGGGCGTTGGCCAGATATTCGAGCTGCTTGGCGACCATGTTGCCGGATTCGAGATCGGGCACGACGAGAATTTCGGCGTGGCCGGCGACGGCGGACTTGATGCCCTTGGTCTTGGCGGCGACGATGGAGACGGCGTTGTCGAAGGCGAGCGGACCATCGAGGATGCCGCCCTTGATCTGGCCGCGGTCGGCCATCTTGCACAGGGCTGCAGCGTCGAGCGTGGACTGGATCTTCGGATTGACCGTCTCGACGGCCGAGAGGATGGCGACCTTGGGCTCGGGAATGCCGATGATGTGGGCCAGGTCGATGGCGTTCTGGATGATGTCGACCTTGTCTTCGAGTGTAGGCGCGATGTTGATGGCGGCGTCGGTGATGAGCAGCGGCCGATGATAGGTCGGCACGTCCATCAGGAAGACGTGGCTGATCCGCCGGCTGGTGCGCAGGCCGTTGGCGCGGGCGACGACTTCGCCCATCAGCTCGTCGGTGTGCAGGCTGCCCTTCATGAGGGCCTCGGCGTCGCCGGTGCGCACCAGGGAGACGGCCAGCGCGGCCGAGTCATGGCTGTGCGCGGCATTGACGATGCGGATGCCGGAGAGGTCGAGGCCGAATTCCTCGGCAACGGCGCGGATCTTGTTTTCCGGGCCGACCAGGATGGGCTCGATGATGCCGGCCTGGAAGGCCATGACCGGCCCCTTGAGCGATTCCAGATCGCAGGGGTGGGCGACCGCCGTGGGGATAGGCTCCAGGCCCCTGACGCGCTCCAGCAGGTGGATGTAGCGCTCGTGCTTGTCGTCGATGCGGATCTCCGGCATATGCACTTCCTGCAGCCGGGAAACCTTTTCCGACGGGGCCAGCACTTCGGCCGTGCCGCGCACGACCTGCAGGCCTTCCTGGTTGGTGCACACACAGTCGAAATTGACGTGCTGGTTGTGATCGAACTTCTGCTTGGCGGTCACGGTGATCGTGATGGTGTCGCCGATGGTCACCGGGCGGGCGAAATGCAGCGACTGGTCGATCAGGATGGTGCCGGGGCCGGGGAACTGGGTGCCGAGCACGGTCGAGATCAGCGAGCCGCTCCACATGCCGTGGGCGATGACTTCGCGGAACAGGCCACTCTCGGAATAGGTCGGGTCGATCACCGAGGGATTGACGTCGCCGGTCAGGATGGCGAACAGCTTGACGTCTTCGGGCATCAGTGTCCGGGTCAGGCTCGACGAATCGCCGATGCGGATTTCGTCGTAGGTCTTGTTGACCAGGTAACGAGGTTCGCTTTGTTCATGCATGTTAATGCTCCAAAAAAACGGCGTTCCGGCTCAAAGCCTGGGCCTGGCACGACGATCGCGCGCCGCGCTGACCGGCGGAATGTCGATGTCCAGCTCGGGGCTCATCTGCAGCAGTTGATCGATGACCCACTGGTTGGCTTCGCCGGTGAATTCGCGCGAAATGAGCGGGGCGCCGGCATAGGCTTCGACGAACAGCGCGACGGCAGCCGAGCGGCTGACACCGTATTCGCAGTGCACCAGGACGGACACCGTCTCGGGTGACTGGTGCAGGGCGTGCACGAAATTCACGATCTGGCGGGCCATGACGTAGTCGAACATGCCGGGCAGCGGAGCGGGCAGGAATTCGTCGGCCGGCACGGCGTCGAAAAAGGCGAGACGCAGGATGTGCTCGAACTGGGCGTGCAGGTTGGCCGGCGGGCTGCCCGGGTCGGTGATCGAAATCACCGCCATCGACGGTTTGCCGATCAGGGATTCGGCCAGCTCGCGCGAGGCGAAATAAACTTTGCTGATGCTCATTCCATGAAAACCGGGTCGGAGAAAACCAGCGTCCCGTCCTTTCGCATCATGAGGTTGTCGGCCTTGATCAGGTCGGGCAGGGCGCCGTACTCGTTGGAGAAGTCCTCGACGGCTTTGAGCGACTCCTTGAGGGCATCGGTCCAACCCATCGGCGTCACGACGAGGTGGTGCAGCGCGATGCGGCCCATGTCCTGGGCCAGGTTGCGCCACATCATGCAGGCATCGAAATAGGAGGTGGACAGCTTGGTCGCGACCTCGGCCGCGTCGCCGCCGCCAGGCAGGGGGTAGAGCCGCTCGACTTCGACCACGTAGAACGGAAAGCCGCGGCTGGAGCGGCCGACCTTGCCATGATCGGCAAAGACCACCGGGAAATGCGTCCCCGTCGGGCGGTCGTCGGCGGTGTAGTAGGCGTAGTCGGTGGGCGAGGACAGCACCTTGAAGACGCGTTCCTGGCCGTCGACGGTGTCGGCTTCCAGGACGATGGTGCTCTCGCCGCGGCCGATTTCCTTGCGACCGCGCAGCAATGGGTGGTCCGGCACAGGGTCGGGGATCAGTCCTTCAATTTCTTCAGGCATGGCCTTCTCCGAAATTGCTTCAAATTGGCGGGAATCCGAGGAAGTTCGCCTTCCCGCCCATTTGAAATTTTGCCCTTTTTTCCAGTTGACCGTAGGAATCCCTACGGACCGGAATTACGCGACGATGTGGGCGCCAGCGTCGACGTAGATGGTCTGGCCGGTCATGCCGGAAGAGCCAGCGGTACACAGGAAAGCCGTCAGGGCACCGACTTCGTCGATGGTGACGGTGCGGCCGAGCGGTGCCTTCTGGGCATCCGATTCGAGCAGCGAGTTGAAGTTGGCGATGCCGGAAGCCGCGCGGGTCATGATCGGGCCGGGCGACACGGCGAAAACGCGGATGCCCTTGGGACCGAGGTCATAGGCCATGTAGCGGACGGCCGATTCAAGCGCCGCCTTGATGATGCCCATGACGCCGTAGTTGCGCACGACGCGCTCGGCGCCGAGGTAGGACATGGTGATCAGCGAGCCGCCGTGGGCCATGAGCGGCTCCAGTGCCTTGGCCATGCGCAGGAAGCTGTGGCAGGAAATGTTCATGGCCGAGTCGAAGCCGGCTTCGGAGGTGTCGATGACGCGGCCGTGCAGGTCGTCGCCATTGCAGAAGGCCATCGAGTGGATGGCAAAGTCGATTTCGCCGAATTCCTGACCGCACTGCTCGATCACCGATTCCAGGCTGCCCGGCTCGGCCACGTCGAGCTTCAGGAAGAGCTTGGCGCCGAGGGCTTCGGCCAGCGGCTGGGTGTATTTCGCGGTTTTCTCGTTCTGGTAGGTCAGGGCAATTTCGCCGCCAAGGGCGCGAACGGCCTTGGCCACGGCAAAGGCGATGGATTTGTCGTTGGCGACACCGGTAATCAGGCCTTTTTTGCCAGCCAGCGGCAGCAGGGTTTGTTCGTTGGTCGTGCTCATGCTATTCATCCTCAAGGTTTGTTGGTCAACGCTACATCCTGGCCCAGACTAAACTGCGAATATTGAATATTTATGATAATTTTACCAATGTTGCAGCGCAACACCATTTTGGCACATTCCGAATTGAAATGGCTAGGCAAGTGCCCAACAGTTGACCTCACGCAAGACAATGACACTTTGAGGTGCTAGTCTTTCCCGTGTCATGGGCTGCTCCCGGGAGGTTATTGTGGGCTTCAATGAAATGCATGCCGAAGCGGTTGCCGGGGTGGTTGACCGTGTCGTCAATCGATACCGGCGGGACCCGACCTGCATGTTGCAGATCCTGCGCGAAGTGCAGGAAGCCTGCGACTGGATACCACCGGAAGCCATCGACCACCTGCAGGCCACGCTGGGCGTGCCGCGGACCAAGATTGAAGGCGTTGCCGGCTTCTATTCCTTTATTTACACCGAGCCGCGCGGCAAATACCGCGTGTTGTTTTCGGACAACATCACCGACCGCATGCAGGGCAACCGTGCGCTCATGGAGCGCCTGTGCAACAGCCTGTGGGTCGAGCGCGGCAAGGTGTCCGAAGATGGCCTGGTCAGCGTCGGCAAGACGGCCTGCACCGGGTTGTGCGACCAGGGGCCGGGCATGCTGGTCAACAACTACGCCATTGCCGGCCTGAGTGAGCAGCGCATCGACGAGATCGCCGAACTGATCCGCAACAAGGTGCCGATGGCCGAGTGGCCGCCCGCCTTCTTCAAGATTCAGGACAACATCCGGCGCGCCGACATCCTGCTCAATGCCGATTTCAAGCCCGGCGAGGCCTTGCTGGCCGCACGGGCAAGGGCGCCCAGCGACGGCCTGAACGCCTCCAACATGCGTTCCTGGCGCGAAGGGCTGCCCAGCGGCATCGGTGGTCCGGCCGCAACGCTCGATGAAATCAAGCGGGCCGGTCTGCGCGGTCGGGGCGGTGCCGGTTTCACCACCGGCCTCAAGTGGGAGGCATGCCGCAATGCACAATTGAAGCCGGGGCATCAGCGCATCGTGGTGTGTAACGCCGACGAGGGCGAGCCGGGTACATTCAAGGACCGCGTGTTGTTGTCCAGATGTCCCGACCTTGTGTTCGAAGGCATGACCGTAGCTGCCTACGCCGTCGGCGCGACGCGCGGCTTCGTCTATCTGCGCGGCGAATACCGCTACCTGCTTGATCACCTCAATGCCGTGCTGGCCAACCGCCGCCGTGAAAACCTGTTGGGCAAGGATATTTGCGGGCTACCCGGGGCGGATTTCGACATCGAGATCCACGTCGGCGCCGGTGCCTACGTCTGTGGCGAGGAATCGGCGCTCATCGAGTCGCTCGAAGGCAAGCGCGGTACGCCGCGCAACCGGCCGCCGTTCCCGGTGACGAACGGCTATCTCGACCAGCCGACCATCGTCAATAACGTCGAAACCTTCGCTGCGGCGGCGCTCATCGCCCTCAACGGCGGCGAGTGGTATGCCGCCATTGGTACCAAGCATTCGGCCGGGACGAAGATTCTGTCGGTGTCCGGCGATTGCGAGCGGCCCGGCATCTACGAATATCCGTTCGGCGTGAGCATCCGCCAGGTGCTCGAAGATTGCGGAGCGACCGATACGCAGGCCGTGCAGGTCAGCGGGCCGTCCGGGATCTGTGTCGCCGAGGACGAATTCGACCGCATCATCGGCTTCGAGGACATCCCGACCGCCGGGGCCTTCACTGTCTTCAACAAGACCCGCGACATGTTCGAGGTGGCGCGCAATTACGTGCATTTCTTCCAGCACGAAAGCTGCGGTTTCTGCACGCCGTGTCGGGTCGGCACCTCGCTGCTCAAGAACCTCATGGACAAGCTGCACTACGGTAGCGGGTCGCCCTACGACTTTGCCGAGATCGAAAAGCTCAACAACCTGCTGCAATCGATGAGCCATTGCGGCCTCGGGCACACGGCCTGCAACCCGGTGCTCGACACCATCGCCAAGTTCCGCCCGGCCTACGACAAGCGGATGATGCAGCAGGACTTCACGCCCGCCTTCAATCTCGACCGCGCACTGTCGGCCGCGCGCCAGATGACCGGCCGCGACGACGCCGCAGCGCACCTGGAGAATGAACACGGAGGCCAATCATGAGCCATACCTTCACACTCGACGGCAAGGTCATTCCCTTCACCGAGGGCCAGACCATCATCCAGGCAGCCAGCGCCGCCGGGGTCTTCATTCCTCACCTGTGCTACCACCCGGAGTTCAAGGCACATGGCTCGTGCAAGCTGTGCACGGTCAAGGTCAATGGCCGGCACACGGCGTCGTGCACGATGCGCGCAGCGCCGGGCATGGTGGTCGAGAGCGAGACCGAGGAAATCAATGCCGAACGCCGGGCGCTGACCCAGATGCTTTTCGTCGAAGGCAACCATTTCTGCCCGTCGTGCGAAAAGAGCGGCAACTGCCAGTTGCAGGCCACGGCCTACCACCTCGGCATGATGTCGCCGCACTACGATCACTTCTTTCCGAATCGGGCGGTCGACGCCTCGCACCCCGAGGTTTTGCTCGACTTCAACCGCTGCATCCTCTGCTCGCTGTGCGTGCGGGCCAGCCGCGATGTCGATGGCAAGAACGTCTTCGGCTTGTCCGGGCGCGGCATCAAGACACATCTGATCGTCAATGCCAAGTCGGGCCAACTGGCCGACACCGACTTCTCGCTGGCCGACAAGGCGGCGCAGGTTTGCCCGGTGGGCGTCATTCTCAAGAAACGTCGCGGTTTCGCCGTGCCAATCGGCGAGCGGAAGTACGACCAGGCGCCGATTTCGCAAACCGCCGACACGACGGAGGGCCGCTGACATGACCGAGAAGAAAAAGCTGAAAGTCGCGACGACCTCACTGGCTGGCTGTTTCGGCTGCCACATGTCCTTCCTCGACATCGACGAGCGGCTGTTCACGCTGCTCGAACACATCGAGTTCGACCGTTCGCCGCTGACTGACATCAAGCACTGCAGCCCGGATTGCGACATCGGCATCATCGAGGGCGGGCTGTGCAATGCCGAGAACGTCCATGTCCTGCGCGAGTTCCGCAAGAACTGCAAGATCCTCATCGCCATGGGCGCCTGCGCCATCAACGGCGGCCTGCCGGCCCAGCGCAACCACCTGCCGCTGACGACCATCCTTGAGGAGGTCTATCACACCAGCCCGGGGCTGGCCAACGGCATGATCCCGAACGACCCGGAACTGCCGCTGCCGCTCAATCAGGTGCATCCGATCCATGAAGTGGTCAAGATCGACTATTTCATTCCCGGTTGCCCGCCGTCGGGCGACGCGATCTGGAAGGTGCTGACGGATCTTCTCGCCGGCAAAGAACCCGAATTGGGCCACGGCCTGATGCACTACGATTGAATTCATGGCGCTTTCGACCCATGGCTTTGTCAACTTCGCCTCGTCGTGCCAGGTGCACTGCCTTCGGCTCGTTTTCGCGCCCTGGGCCGAAATCACCATGAATTGTGGGAGATTTGAATGACCTACCAACTGGAAACCGCCCAACATCCCGAAAACCTGCGCCGCGTGGCGATCGACCCGGTCTCGCGCGTCGAGGGCCACGGCAAGGTGACCATCCTGCTCGATGACCAGAACAAGGTGCATCAGGTTCGCCTGCACATCGTCGAGTTCCGGGGCTTCGAGAAGTTCATTCAGGGCCGGCCGTACTGGGAAGTGCCGGTCATGGTCCAGCGCCTGTGCGGCATCTGTCCGGTGTCGCACCATCTGGCCGCCTCCAAGGCGCTCGATGTCATCGTCGGCGCCAAGAAGCTCACGGCGACGGCCGAGAAGATGCGCCGCCTGATGCATTACGGCCAGATGCTGCAATCGCATGCGCTGCATTTCTTCCACCTTTGCTCGCCTGATCTGCTGTTCGGCTTCGATAGCGATGTGACCAAGCGCAACATCGTCGGCGTCGCCATGGCGCATCCGGAAACGGCCAAGCGCGGCGTGCTGCTGCGCAAGTTCGGGCAGGAAGTCATTCGCGTCACCGCCGGCAAGCGCGTCCATGGCACGGGTGCCATCCCGGGCGGCGTGAACAAGGCGCTGACCATCGCCGAGCGTGACGAACTGCTCAAGGACATCTATCACATCGTCCAGTGGTCGCGCGACGCGGTGCAACTGATCCAGAAGGTGCATACGCAGGACCCCGGGCTCTACAACAGCTTCGGCATCTTCCGCTCGAATTTCATGTCCATCGTCGGCAACAACGGCGATCTCGACTTCTACCACGGCACGCTGCGTGCCCGCGACGACAACGGCAAGATCATCTTCGATCACGTCGATTACCAGCACTACAACCAGTACATCGAGGAAGAGGTGCGGGCCTGGAGCTACATGAAGTTCCCGTACTTCAAGTCGCTCGGCAAGGATCACGGCTGGTACAAGGTCGGTCCGCTGGCCCGCGTCCAGAACTGCAACCAGATCTCGACGCCGTTCGCCGAACATGAACGCAAGGAATTCGTCGATTACGCCGGCGGTTCGCCCATGCACGCCCCGCTGGCCTATCACTGGACGCGCATGATCGAGATGCTGCATGCCGCCGAGGTGATCAAGGAACTCCTGCACGACGACGACCTGCTCGGCAGCGACCTCGTCGTCGAGGGCGAGCGCCAGATGGAGGGCGTCGGCGTCATCGAGGCGCCGCGTGGCACGCTGTTCCACCACTATCAGGTCGATGAAAACGATCTCATCACGATGGCCAACCTCATCGTGTCGACGACCAACAACAATCAGGCCATGAACGAAGCTATCCGCCACGTCGCCCGCCGCTACCTGCACGGCCACGAAGTGACCGAGGGCCTGCTCAACCACATCGAGGTCGCCATCCGCGCCTTCGATCCCTGCCTGTCCTGCGCCACGCACGCGCTCGGCAAGATGCCGCTGGAAGTCGAACTGGTCGATCCGGAAGGGCGCGTCGTTCATTCGCTGAGCCGTTCGTGAGCGCACCGGTCGTCATTTTCGCCGTCGGCAACCCGAGCCGCGGCGACGATGCGCTTGGGCCCGAATGTTACGGTCAACTGGAAAAAAGCCTCAAAAATGAAATTTTGGCCGGGGACGTCGAGCTGATCGAGGACTTCCAGCTCCAGATCGAACACGCCCTCGATCTGCAGGGCCGGCAACTCGCGCTGTTCATCGATGCCGGCGCCCAAACCCCGGCGCCCTACACCTTCCGCCGCATCGCGCCGGCCAGCGGCGCCGCGCACACGACGCACGAACTGCCGCCCGAGGCCGTCCTGCAGGTCTATCGCCAGACCGAAGGCAGCGAGCCTCCACCATCCTTCGTGCTGTGCATTCGCGGCGAGCAGTTCGAGCTGGGCGAGCCCTTGTCGGAAGCCGCCAACCGCCACCTGGCGGCAGCGCTCGACCTCTTGCAGCGCCTTTGCCGTGACACCGCGCTGGCCGCGTGGGAGCAGGTCGAGACGGGCGCATTCGCCTGAAGGCAAGGCTTTCGCGCATCTCGGCTTTGCCCTGAAGCCCGCCTTGCGGGTATGCTGAAGACTCCCAGCGGAGCCGGCATTCCCGACATGAATTTTTCGCGCATCTATCTGAACCGCCTGCAGAGCCAGCCTGTCGCCAGCGACACGGTGGTCGTCATCGATGTGCTGCGTTCCTTCACCACGGCGGCCGTCATGCTGTCCCGTGGCGCCTCGGCCATCTATCCGGTGGAACGGATCGCCTCCGCCACGGCGCTGCTGGCAGAACTGCCGAATCCGCTGTCGGTCGGCGCCGTCGGCGGCGGTGACCCGGTGCCCGGATTCGATTTCGGCAACTCCCCCTCGCAACTCCTGGACGCCGATCTGGCCGGTCGCTCGGTAGTCATGACCACCGCTGCCGGCGTGCGCGGCCTGCAGCGATTCCGCCATGCCCGCCAACTCTACGCCGCCAGCCTCGTCTGCGCGCGGGCAACGGCGGAAGCCATCCGTGCCGCGGGTGCCGACGAAGTCAGTTTCATCATCACCGGCGAATGGGTCGATCGCGACGGCGACGAGGACATCGCCTGCGCTGACTACATCGAAGCCCTGTTGCGCGGCGAGGGGGCGTCGCCCGACGCCTTCGCCGCACGCGTCCGCCAATCGGATTTCGGCCAGCGCTTCACGGCAGGAACCTGGCCCAACCTGCCCATGGCCGACCTCGATATTGCCGCCCAGCCCGATCTTTTCGACTTTGCCCTGCCGGTCATTCGTGACGGCGATCGCATGGTCATTCGCGACCGACGGAGCACGCCGCGCTCAGCGATTTAATCGCGGAGGCAGAGACGCCGCTACCGTCTTGCTGGCCGTTGTGCTGAGAAGCAAAGCTTCCGCCCCATGTTTTTAGTTCCAGCCGCGATCCGGTGCGCCATTTTTAGTTGGGAAGCGCCTTCAGTTCTGGAATTCGGACTGTTCTGAAAGTTTGGAAATGGCATAATTGCTTCTTGATGGACGCCGGGTCAGTAACGTCTTTGTCATCGCTCGTGTTGCACCATGGCGCGGCATGTTCTGGCTGGCCGGTATCCGGTCAACCTTCTTTCAGTCTTGAGGTTTAAATCATGAATCGTCGTCAATTCCTCAACGCCGGTGCTGCGCTGTCCGTTGCCCTGGCCGGCGGCCGGGCATTTGCTGCTTCGGGAGATATCGTGCTGGGTCAGTCGGTTCCCCTGTCGGGGCCGGCCAAGGATCTGGGGACCGAGATGCGGGACGGGGCGCTGGTCTGGTTCAACGCCGTCAACGCCAAGGGCGGCATCGGCGGGCGCAACGTTCGCCTGGAAACCCTCGATGACGGCTATGAGCCGGAGCGCACGAAGGCCAATACCGACGCCTTCGTCAAAAAGAACGTCGCCGCCCTGTTCGGTTATGTCGGCACGCCGACCTCGCTGGCCGCCAAGCCGATTTTCGAGCAGGCCAATCTGCCCTTCGTCGCCCCCTTCACCGGGGCCGAGGCGCTGAGGACGCCGAATCATCCGCTGATCTTCAACATCCGCGCCTCGTATTTCGAGGAGACGGAACACCTGATCCAGCATTTCTGGAACCTCAACCAGCGCAAGGTTGCCGTTTTCCACCAGAACGACGCCTACGGCCAGGCCGGCCTCAACGGCGTCGTCAAGGCGCTCACCAGCCGTGGCGCCAAGGTCGTGGCGACGGGGACGGCCGAGCGCAACTCGGCCAATGTCGAAGCTGCGCTCAAGGCCATCCTGCCCGCCGCCCCGGATCTCATCGTGATCGTATCGACCTACGGCACGGCGGCGGCCTTCATCAAGCAGGCGCGGGCGCAGGGCAGCCCCGCCAGCTTCGCCAACATCAGTTTCGTCGGCCCGACCTCGCTGGCCAATGCGCTCGGCAAGGACAAGTCGGGCGTCATGGTCAGCCAGGTGGTGCCGCTCAAGGGCGTCGGCATCTACAGCGAATTCGCCCGCATGCTGCCGGCTGGTTCGGCGGTGACGCCGGTGGCGCTGGAGGGTTTCATCGCGGCCAAGGTCATGACCGACGCGCTGAAGCGCGCCAGCGGCCCGGACGGGCTGCTTTCCGCCCTCAACAGCACCAACCTCGACCTTGGCGGTTACAAGGTGAAGTTCTCTTCCGGCAACCATGCCGGATCAAAGTACGTCGACCTGTCGATGATGCGTTCGGACGGCAGCTGGTCGGTCTGACGCGGCGCTGAAGGGTCAGCCCCGGCGATGACGGGGCTGATCGCGGTCTGGTGGTTTCAGCGATAAACCAGGACCGGCACCTTGGAGTGGGTGAGCACCTTGTTGGTCTCGCTGCCGAGCAGGAAACCGCTGATGCCGCGGCGGCCGTGCGAGGCCATGAAGATCAGGTCGCAACCGGATTTCTCGGCGGCTTCGATGATGGCTTCGTAAGGCACGTCGCTGGTGGCGGCGGCCGTGCTGCACTGGACGCCGGCCTCGGCGCACATTTTCTCGATTTCGCCCAGGTATTCGCGGGCTTGCTGGTCGGCCAGCTCGGCGAATTTCTCGGGGGTCGTCGGGTCGATCAGGGCACCCTCGCCGAAGTAGGCGATCGGGTATTCGGGCTTGGCGAAAAAGGCGGTGACCCGGGCGCCGGCTTCCTTGGCGAAGGAAACGGCACGCTGGGCCGTGGCGCGGGAAAGTTCGGAACCATCGGTTGGAACGAAGATGTGCTGGAACATGCTTAACCTCCTGAAATGGGCTTCTGGCGTTGCATTCCGCCTTATTGAGGTTCATGCTACGCCAAGTCGGGAGGATTGAAAACATGCGTCTCGGATTTCTCGGAGCAGCCGGTGAAGTGACCGGTTCCTGCACGCTGGTGGAGGCGGGCGGCGTCCGCTTCCTGGTCGATTGCGGCATGTTCCAGGGCGGCCCCGATGCGCGCCAGAAGAACCAGAAGGCGCTCAACTTCGGCTTCGATGTCCGGGACATCGACTTCGTCCTGCTTACCCACGCCCACATCGACCATTCCGGCCTGTTGCCGCGGCTGGCCATGCTCGGTTTCCGCGGGCCGGTCTATGCCACGCAGGCGACGATCGATCTGCTCGAAGTCCTGCTGCCCGACAGCGCGCACATCCAGGAAAAGGAAGCCGAATGGCAGTTGCGCCACCGGCGGCGCGGCGGCAAGGCGGACAAGGGCATCCAGGCGCCGCTCTACTCTGTCGTGCAGGCCCTGGCCGCGCTGAAGCTGCTACGCCCGGTCTCTTACGGTCAACCGGAAAAAATCGCCAAAAACGTAAGCGTCGTTTTCCGCGATGCCGGCCACATTCTCGGTTCGGCTTCGCTGGAAGTCACGGTGAGCGGCGAAGGCAAGCCGCGCCGGCTCGTTTTTTCCGGCGATCTCGGCATGTCCGACCGGCCAGTGTTGTGCGATCCGGCGCCGTCGCCGACCGAGGCCGACGTGCTGCTCATCGAATCGACCTACGGCGACCGCCTGCACCGTTCCATGCAGGAAACCGAGGACGAAATCGTCGCTGCATTCGAGCGGACCTGGGCCGCGCACGGCAACCTGATCATCCCGGCCTTTGCCGTCGGGCGGACGCAGGAAATCATCTACATGCTGGCCGATCTCGTGCGCCGCAAGCGCCTGTCGCCGCTCAAGGTCTATGTCGATTCGCCGATGGCCAACTCGGCGACGCGCATCACGCTGGCCAACCAGAACCTGCTCGACCCCGAAACGCGCGAGCTGATCGCCTGGCTCGACGCCCATCCCAAGCAGATGCGCGTCGAACTCGTGGCCGACGTCGAGCGATCCATCGAACTCAACGCTATCCGTCATGGCGCCGTGATCCTCTCGGCCAGCGGCATGTGCGAGGCGGGGCGGATCAAGTACCACCTGCGCGAGAATCTGCCGCGCAGCGAATGCAGCGTGCTGATCGCCGGTTTTCAGGCCGCCGGCACGCTCGGTCGCCGCTTGGTGGACGGCGCCAGGCTCGTGCACATCTTCGGCCAGCCGGTGCCGGTCCGGGCGCGCATCTACACCGTCGGCGGGCTGTCGGCCCACGCCGACCAGGCGGCGCTACTCAAGTGGCTTGGTGGCTTTCACAGCCCGCCCAAAAATACCTTTGTCGTCCACGGTGAGGCCGGTGCATCCGCCAATTTCAAGCGCGCCATCGAAACCACACTGGCTTGGTCAAATGTCCGTCTGCCGCTCCCCGGCGAGGTCGTATCGCTGTAACATCAATCTGTTGCGTTCACACTGAATCAGTAAGAGGAAATCTCATGTCTGGTAATGGAACTGCCCGCCACAATGGCCTTGATATCAATCACCTGAGCCCGGTCGAAACGCTCGGCAAGGCCGTCAGCAACGCCATCGACCCCTACGGCGTCACCACCTCGCTGCTTAATGCGCAGATGGCCTGGCTCATGCACCCGCAGGAGCTGATTCGCGCCATGAGTGCGCTGTCCGGCGACCTGGTCGCCCTGCAATCGCACGTGCTGCGTCGTGCCGCCGGCATTCCCTCTGGCGATGTCGTGCGTCCGAACGCCGACGACGCCCGTTTTGCCGATCCGGTGTGGACCGATTCCGCGACCTGGGACATCGTCAAGGAATGGTACGTCGCCTTCGAACACCGCCTCGAGGACATGCTCTTCGAAACCCCGGGACTCTCCGACAAGGAACGCCGCCGTTCCGCCTTCTGGCTGCGGAACTGGCTCAACATGGTGGCGCCGACCAATTTCTTCCTGCTCAATCCCGTCGCCCAGCAGCGCTTTGTCGAAACCAACGGCGAAAGCCTCAAGCAGGGCTGGGAGAACTTCCAGCGCGACCTCAAGGCCAAGAACATCCTGATGGTTGAGCCCGACGCCTTCACCGTCGGCCAGGACCTCGCCACGACGCCGGGCAAGGTCGTCTTCCGCAACCGCATGGTCGAACTCATCCACTACGCGCCGACCACGGACAAGGTGCGGTCCATGCCCATTGTCATCACCACGCCGTGGATCAACAAGTTCTACATCCTCGATTTGACGCCCAAGAAGAGCATGGTCAAGTACCTGACCGACCAGGGCTTCTCGGTCTTCATCACGAGCTGGAAAAATCCGGACGAAAGCATGGCCGACATCCGCCTCGACGATTACCTGCTCGAAGGCGTCAACGAGGTTGTCCGCGTCGCCACCGAGTTCTGCAAGGTACCCAAGGTCCACCTCGTCGGCTACTGCATCGGCGGCACCCTGGTCAGCACCTACATGGCCTGGGCCAACAAGCATTTCGGCAAGGACAAGGTGCCGGTCGCCCACTGGACGCTGTTCACGACCCTGACCGATTTTGCCCACCCGGGCGACATCGACGTCTTCATCGACGAAGCCTGCATCGGCGCGCTCGAGGAGTCGATGGCCAAGAAGGGTTATCTCGACGGCAACGAGATGGCCAGTTCCTTCCGCATGCTGCGCTCCAACCCGTTGATCTGGCATTACTGGGAACACAGCTACCTGCTCGGCGAACCGCTGCCGGCCTTCGACGTGCTGTTCTGGAACATGGATTCGACGCGCATGCCGCAAGCCATGCACGCCTACTACCTGCGCCAGTTCTATCTCGAAAACAACCTGATCAAGCGCGACAAACTCACCATCGCCGGCGAGTCGATCGACCTCAACCTCATCACCCAGCCGCTCTACGCCGTGACGGCCGAGGACGACCACATCGCACCGTGGAAGCAGTGCTACCGCATCCGCAAATACGTCAATGTCGATGCGCCCGTGCGCTTCGTGCTGTCGACCTCGGGGCACATTCTCGGCATCGTCAATCCGCCGGCCAACCCGCCCAAGCGCGCCTACTGGATCGCTGAACCGGAGCGCAACGAGCATTGGGAACACTGGCTCGAACGCGCCGACAAGAAGCCCGGCACCTGGTGGGAAGACTGGATACAATGGCTGGGTGAGCGCACTGGCGATTTCGTCGACGCTTATCCGGCGGCTAACCGGAAGTTCCCGGCGCTGGCCGATGCACCGGGGACCTATGTTCACGAAAAATAGGCGGAGTACAGTTTGCGAATCGACGACATAACGGCGGGACGGGCATGAATCCGGGGACGGCACTGGCGGTGAGCGGTCCTGCCGGCAACACGCCGCAGGCCGGGGCGGACCTGTTGCGCATCGTGCGCATCAATGAAGAAATCAAGACGGTCGTCCGGGTCGCCTTCAAGATCAACATCATGGCACTCAATGCCATTTTCCTCGCCAAGCGGGCCGGTACCGCCGCGCTGGGGTTTGGCGTGCTGTCCAACGAACTGCGGATCTTTTCGCAGGACCTGCGCGAGAGCATGGATGTGCTGACCAGCTTGATCCATGGTTGTGTCAACGACGTGTCGCTGGTCCTCCAGGACAGCCGCCATACGCGGCTGCTGCGGCAGGCCGTGGCGCAGTCGTCCGATCAGCGGCTGAACCGCGTGCTGATGGCCAAGGATGCCGAGAACGAGCGGCATGTCGAGCATCTGGGCAGCCTGCGCAAGCAGCTTGGCCGCGCCCTCGACGACGCAGCGCGCCTGGTCGAACTGGGCGGCGTGCTGGCCAAGTCAGCCAAGATCGAGGCCGCCTACGGACAGACCTTTGCCGCCGCATTGACCCAGGTGTCGGCGGATTTTGACGGCGTTGTCGAGGAAATTCGCAGCTCGCTCGAATCGCTGCGCCGCTCGACCTTTTTTCGCGGTAATTGACAGGACTACGGACGCGTGAAAACGACCAAGACAATCTTTCAGGATGGCAATCACAAATGGGTCGCCATCGTTCGCGATCCGGAAAAGCAGAATTACCTGATCGATACCAACGAATATCTGGTGACGCATGGCAGCCAGGGCATCCTGCTCGATCCGGGCGGCGCCGAGATCTTTCCGGCGGTCTTCTCGGCCCTCGCCTCGGAGTTCGATCCCGGCGCGCTGACGGCCGTGTTTGCCTCGCACCAGGACCCGGACATCTGTTCGTCGCTGGCCTTGTGGCTCGAGTTCAACCCGAAAATGCGCTGTTACGTGAGCTGGCTGTGGGGCAGCTTCATTCCGCATTTCGGCGGGACGCAGCAGACCTTCGTGAATCTGCCGGACGAGGGCGCCGACATTCCGCTCGAGGGCCTGACCCTGAAGGCCGTTCCCGCGCATTACCTGCATTCCTCGGGCAATTTCCACCTCTACGACAGCGTCGCCAAGGTGCTGTTTTCGGGCGATGTTGGGGCGGCCTTGTTGCCGCCGGGCGAGGATGGCTTGTTTGTCACCAACTTCGACGCGCACATTCGCCATGCCGAGGGCTTCCACAAGCGCTGGATGGGGTCGAACGAGGCCAAGCGTCGCTGGTGCGAGCGCGTGGCGCAGATGGAAATCGACATGCTCTGCCCGCAGCACGGCGCCATCTATCAGGGCGCCGACGTGCAGCGCTTCATCAGCTGGTTCGACGAGTTGCAGGTCGGGGTCTGCGGCGGCTGAATTTTCCGGATTTGATGGCGGTCAAGGTTTGACCCCGGGCGCGTGCCGGACAATGCCTCAACTTTTCAACTCTGAGGCCGCCATGACTACCATCCGCAGTTACATGACCGATGACCATCGTCGTTGCGACGACCTGTTCGCCGACGCCGAGCAGGCCGTCGGCAAGGGCGATTTCGACCTTGCCCGGCGCAGCTTCGAGCACTTTCATTCGGCCATACTGGCGCATTTCGATCGCGAGGAGAAAACGCTTTTCCCGACCTTCGAAGCCAAGACCGGCCTGAGCATGGGACCGACGCAGGTCATGCGCATGGAGCACGAGCAGTTGCGCGGGCTCATGACCAATGCGGCGGCGGCCCTCGCGGCCGGCCAGGCCGACGATTACCTGGGCCTGGCCGATACGCTGGTCATCATGATGCAGCAGCACAACATGAAGGAGGAAAACATCCTCTATCCGATGTGCGACCAGCATCTGAGCGCCGAGCTGTCGGCCGTCCTGGCCCACTTTGACGCGATGGCCTGCCCGGCATGAGCCATCCCAAGACACAGCACGTGGTCGATGCGCGCTACATGGAGCCGCCCGAACCCTTCGTGGCGACCATGGAAATGCTCGACACGCTGGCCGTTGGCGAGAGGATGCTGCTTCTCCTGTTTCGTGAGCCGCATCCGCTCTACAAGGTGCTGCGCCAGAACGGCCATGCCTACGAAACGGAATTGCAGCCCGACGGCACCTTCGAAATCCTGATCACGCGCTGACCGGCAGGGTGCCCGGGATGCTGCCGATGCTGGCCTTCGACAATGCGCCGCCTTTCAAGGCGCCGCTGCGTTTCTTCCTCACGGCCCCGCTGTTCGGCGTGCTGGCCGGCGTGCTCGTCCTCGTCGAGGGCGGGGATCTCTTCGCCTCGCGGTGGACGCCCGGCGCGCTGGCGGTCACGCACCTGATCACCATCGGTTTCATGTTGCAGGTCATGCTCGGGGCGCTGATCCAGATCCTGCCCGTGGTGGCCGGCGCCAGCCTGGCGCATCCGATGCGCGTGGCGCGCAACGTTCATCCCGGCCTGAGCATCGGGGCGCTCATGCTGGCCGCCGGGTTCCTCTCAGGCAGCCCGGCCTTGCTCGGCGGCGGCGCCGTCGTGCTCGGGCTGACGCTCGTCTATTTCCTGACGGTGAGCTTGGCTGCCTTGTGGCCGGTGCCCGCGACCAGCCCGACCATCCGCGGCATCAAGCTGGCGCTCCTCGCACTGGCCGGCACGGCCATGCTCGGCATCGTCATGGCTCTTGCACTGGCTCTGGGCTGGTCCGTTCCCCTCGTGGCGCTCGCCGACCTGCATGCCGGCTGGGGGCTGGGCGGCTGGAGCGGCGTGCTGCTCGCGGCGATGGCCTATGTCGTGGTGCCGATGTTCCAGCTCACGCCCGGTTATCCGGCGCGCCCGAGCTGGTGGTTTCCGGCTTTCATGCTGGCCGCGATGCTCATGTGGGGCCTCGCTGTCCTCATCGACTGGCCGCTCCTCGGGCGCCTCTGCCTGATACTCAGCGCGCTGGCCGGTATCGCCTTCGCCGGACTCACGCTGCGCCTGCAGTTCAAACGTCGGCGGGCTCGGCCGGACGCCACCTACCGCTACTGGCAGCTCGGCCTGACACTTTCCATTTTTGGGCTTTTTTTCCTGTTGACCGTGGGATTCTGGCCGGCCGCCGCCGAGCTCGCGGGCTGGACGCTCCTCTTCGGCATCCTGCTCGTTGCCGGCGGCTTCATCCCCTTCATCGCGGGCATGCTGTACAAGATCGTGCCCTTCCTGTCGTGGATGCACCTCCAGAACCTCGGGCAGGCCAGGGTGCCGGCGCCGGCCATGAACAAGATCCTGGCCGAAGCGGCCATGCATCGCCAGTTCCTGGCCTACGGCGTGGCGCTGGCGCTGTTGCTCGGCGCCGCGATCTGGCCCGAATGGCTGGCCCGACCGGCCGGGCTGGCCTTCACCCTGGCCAACGGCTGGCTATTCTGGAACCTTGCCGGCGCCACCCGACGTTACCGGCAGCACCTGGCCGACATCGAACTCAGGCTTGCCGCCGGGCCAGCGACGCCATGAGCTACTTCGCCCTCAAACATCTGCACGTCACCTGCGTCGTCCTCAGCGGCCTCGGTTTTTGCCTGCGCGGCTGGTGGATGCTGCGCGACTCGCCACTGCGCCAGCACCGGCTGACACGAGTCCTGCCCCACATCGTCGATACCCTGCTGCTCGGCAGCGCCCTGAGCATGGCCTGGCTGAGCGGCCAGTACCCGTTCGTGCACGGCTGGCTGACCGCCAAACTCGTCGGCCTGATCGCCTATATCCTGCTCGGCACGATGGCCCTCAAGCGCGGCCGAACCAAGGCGATCCGGGCCCGCTACTTGGGGCTGGCCATCGTCGCCTACGGTTATATCGTCAGCGTGGCGCTGACGCGGAATCCGCTGGTCATCGGCTGATCACTGCAAGCAGACGTGTTGGCCGGGGCTTTCACGGTCAACCGGAAAAAATGCCCAAAACTGAAATTCCCTCAGGGGCTGCCATGAGGTCGTGATCTCGTCGCGACCCCAAAGAAAAACGGGAGCCGAAGCTCCCGTTGGTATCAGTCGGCCGCGACCGATTCAGTTCTTGCGGCGACGCGCCATGGCACCCATCAGGCCCAGACCGGCCAGGAGCATGGCGTAGCTTTCCGGTTCGGGAACGGCGGCGGTGATCGTCGCCGAGTTGAGCTTCCAGGCTTCGTCAGCCAGCCCCTGGCTGCTACCTGAGAGAGGGGTGTATTTGAAAGTGAACATGTTGGTTCCTTCCAGCAGGTTGATCGGGAGATTGCTGAAAGTGACGGTTTTGTTTGGGGTGTCAATCGCAATCAATGACGAGGTGGATGATCCACCGAACTTGATATTGAAGCCGCCACCCCCGAGGTCGAACAAGCCCCCGGCGATTTCGATGTCATTGAGTTGGAAGCTGAACTGGTCAGCATAGCCGTTCGCGCCATCGACCGTATTGAATCCTTGAAGAACGAAGCTGAACTTGGCATTGGCGTCAGCGACGGGAGCAGTGAATTTGAAATTGCGTTCTGAGCCATCAATCTCCCACCAGTCACTGCTGCTAACGTCCAGATTGAAGCTGGCCGCGTTGGCGATCGAAGCCAGGCCCAGCATGGTGGCCAGCAAAATGGATTTCTTGAACATTGAGACTCCCTTGGAATAATTTTGTACGGCCCGATTTTATTGAATTCGTATAGGACGAATAAATAGTCCGAACAGACTAATGCGTGAAGTAGCTCACGTTGAGCAGGTTTTCGGCCTGGCCTGCGGTGGCCCGGGAAATGAAAAGGCCCGCTTTCCGAGGGCTTCGGGAAGCGGGCCGCTTGTAGGCGGGGATGAGTGCGGGTGGCGCCTACATCCGTCCCAGCTTGCGATACAGCGTATTCCGGCTGATGCCGAGCTGGCGGGCGGCGGAGGAGATGTTGCCGCCGGCGGCTTCGAGTGCGCGCATGGCGGCCTGACGACCGATTGCATCCATGCTGTTGGCGCCTTCCAGTGGTGCCGCTGCCCAAGGGTCAAAGGTTTGCGATGCGCTGGGGGGGGCGGCGACGATGGTCTCGAACAGCTCTTCCGGCAGGTGGCTCTCGGTGATCAGCGACTCGTCGTCGTCGAGCAGGGCGATGGCGACGCGGATGACGTTGAACAGCTGGCGGATGTTGCCCGGCCAGGCGTAGTTCTCGATGGCGTGCTGGGCTTTTTCGGAGAAACGGACCTGCAGGCTGCGATTGGTCGTTTCCGAGGCAGCGATCTTGGTGACCAGCGCCCGGATGTCGGTGCGTTCGCGCAGGGCGGGCATGGTGACGCTCATGCCGTTCAGGCGGTAATAGAGGTCTTCACGGAAGCTGCCGCGGGCGACTTCCTCGCGCAGCTTGCGGTGCGTCGCGCAGACCAGCGAGATATCGACCTGGATGGCGCGGGTGCTGCCCAGCGGCGTCACGCTGCGTTCCTGCAGCACGCGCAGCAGGCGGGCCTGAAGGTTGAGCGGCATGTCGCCGATTTCGTCGAGGAAGAGGGTGCCGCCGTGCGCCTGCTGTATCTTGCCCGGGGCGCCTTCCTTGCGCGCGCCGGTGAAGGCGCCGCCCTGGTAGCCGAAGAGCTCGGACTCGATCAGGGTTTCCGGGATCGACGCACAGTTAAGCGCGACGAAGGGACCGCTGTTGCGCGGGCCGCTGTTGTGGAAGCCCTTGGCGAACATTTCCTTGCCGGCGCCGGATTCGCCCTGGATCAGGATGGGGATGTCCTTGCCGAGAATGCGCCGGGCGCGCTCGATGGCGGCCTGCAGGCGGGCGTCGCCGGTGTTCAGCGTATCGAGCGTCGGGCCGCTCGGGGCAGCCGTTTCGGCGCGGCGCGGGGCGCGGATGGCAGCCGGTTCGTCGAAAACGCGGCCGGCCACCATCATCGGCGGCAACTGGCCGCGCAACTGGACGTGCAGCGACTTGCCGTTGACGTTGATCTCGTAGCTGCCGCCCGGCGTGTGGCGCAGGCGATCGACCAGGGCCGACAGGTTGCTCTCGAAGACCATGGAGAAGTCGCGGCGCACGGCATCAACCTGGCGGATGCCGAGCAGTTCGGTACCGTTGCGGTTCATGGCCAGCACCTGACCATCTGGCGAGACGGCGGCGAGGCCTTCTTTCGGGCTGCCGAGGTAGTCGGCGCGGGTATGGAAGCAGACCAGGATGTCGCGGGCGTGCTCGGATTCGAAGAGCCGACGTTCGACGATGGCCGACGAGAGGCGGACGAGGCCCAGCGTATGGCGCTGGTAGCTGCGGTAGTCGCCGGAGATGTCGAGGACGCCGATGAGCCGGCCGTCCGGCCCGAAGATCGGGCTGGCGCAGCAGGTCAGGAAGCCGTTGTGTTCGAGGAAATGCTCGCCGCCGAGGATGGAGACGGCGCATTCTTCGGACAGCGCTGTGCCAATGGCGTTGGTGCCGCGCTGGTTCTCATCCCACGAGGCGCCAGCCGCCAGGGCAACGCGGTCGGCACGGTCGACGAAGTCGGCATCGCCGACGGTTTCGAGGAGCAGGCCGTTGGCGTCGGCCAGGATGACCATGCTGCCCGAGTCGCGAATCTGCTCGAAGACGTGCTCCATGATCGGACGCCCCTGGGCGAGGAGCATGCGGTTGCGGTTCTGCTCGGTTTTCAGGGCCAGGCGGTCCAGGGCCTCGCCGGCCGGGACGAAGTTGTTTTCGCTTAGGCCGAAGCGGCGGCAGCGTTCCCAGGAGCGCAGGATAACCGGGTCGACCAGCCCGTCGGGCAGGTTGCCTTCATCGAAAAACAGTTGCCTGGCCTGTTGCAGGCGCTGGCCATGCACTTCGGCCAATAGTTGTATTTGTCCCATCTCTCCTCCAGCGTCTCATCTCTCAATCTATTTATAGTTCTGTTGCTCCATAACGTAACACCTGCCCTTTTTATTAGCAACGAAGCGAGCAGTGCGCTACACCATTGAGCAAATGCCATGCCATCTTGTGGAAGATCGTGCCGATTTATGGGCTGCCCCGGGGAAAACCAGCAGGCAAGGGCTTCTTTCCGGTTGATTGCGAAGCTGGCACAGGGCTTGCAGAAGCCTTGTCACAAAAGCAGTAACCCGCAATCAAACAAGGAGACATTGTGAAACATCCCTTCCGACACATCGGTGCTGTGGCAACCGCCCTCTTCATTGGCGTGGCCGCGCCGCAGGTTTTTGCGCATGGCGACGTCGTGCCGCAGGCTGTCGATACGACCGGCCTGAAGAATCTGGGCGCTGATTTCCTGCCGAGCAATCCCTATCGCAAGGACAAGACGGCCACGCGCATCGGCGATTCCGCCTTCAACCAGAACTGCGCCCGCTGCCATGGCCTGGGCGCCATCTCCGGCGGCATTGCGCCGGACCTGCGCTTCCTGCCGCTCGGCGACGAAGGCGACGAGGTTTTCCTGCAGCGTATCCGCAAGGGCGCCGTGCGCGACGGTCGCGTATACATGCCGCCGTTCGAGGGTACACTGAGTCAGGAGGCCATGTGGGCCATCCGTACCTGGCTGGAAACCGTCCATGAAGAATGATCGCCGCCGCTGGCTGAAGGCTATTGCAGCCCTGCCCATGGCCGTTGCCCTGCCGGCGATGGCCGATGGGCTTGAGTCGATTCGTCAGCGCGGTCGCCTGCGCGTGGCGGTATACAACGATTTCGCGCCGTACTCGATGGCCGGCGGCAAGGGCATCGACGCCGACATCGCCCGGGCGCTGGCCGGCAAGCTCGGCCTGACGGCCGAAGTGGTCGGCTACAACGCCGACGAGGACATGAACGACGACCTGCGCAACATGGTCTGGAAGGGCCATTACCTGGGCACCCAGCCGTCCGACGTGATGATGCACGTGCCGGTCGACGAGTACCTGGCACGGGCCAATGACAAGGTCCGCATTTTCGGGGCGTATCACACCGAGATGCTGGCCCTGGCGCGCAATCCCGAGCGCGTGCCGAAGCCGCTGTCGGGCTCGGCCGCCGTCGCGCTGGAAATCTTCACGCGCGAAAAGATCGGCGTTGAAACCACGTCGCTGGCCGATTCTTTCCTGCTTGGCGTCATGAATGGCCGCCTGCGCGAAAACGTCGTGCATTTCAAGACCGTGGCCGATGCCGCCAAAGGCATGGCCGAGGGCAAGGTGTCGGCAGTGCTGGGCGCGCGCGGCGAAATGGAGGCGGCGATCAAGGGCATGGACAAGGTGGTCCTGGAAACGCCGAAGTTCGCCGAGTTGAAGATCGACAGCTGGCCTCTGGGCATGGCAGTCAAGGTCGAGGAACAGGCCCTGGCCGAAGCCCTCGGGCGCGCCATGGCCGACCTGAAGGCCGACGGCACGATTGCCGGCATCTTCAAGCGCCACGGCATTACCTACCAACCGACCTGAGGCCAGCATGAAACTTCGCCCATGCCTGCTGGCTGCGCTGCTGGCCGTATTCGGCACAGCAGCGCTGGCCGGGCCGCTGGCCTATGTGCCGAACGAGAAATCGGCGACGCTGAGCGTCATCGATACCGCCAACGACCAGCGTGTCAGCGATTTCCCGGTCGGCGAGCGGCCGCGCGGCATCGCCTCGGGCGGCGGGCGGGTCTATCTGACGGACGGCAAGACCGGCAGCCTGCTCATCGTCGATGGCGCTTCCGGGCAGTTGCAGAAGACCGTGCGCGTGGGCGATTCGCCGGAGGGCGTGAGCCTGTCGGCCGACGGCAAGTGGCTGGCCGTGGCGGTCGAGGACGACAACAGCGTCGTCCTGCTCTCCGCGCCGCAGGGCAGCTTGGTGGCGCGCATCAAGGTGCAGGGCAAGAATCCGGAACATGCCGTGTTCAGCCCCGACGGCCGCTGGCTCTACGTCAGCGCCGAAGAGGCCGAGCAGGTCGATGTCATCGATGTCAAAAAGCGTCGGCAGGTGGCCAACGTGCCAGTCGGCAAGCGGCCGCGCGGCATCGGTTTCCTGCCCGACGGCAGCCGGGCCTACGTGGCCAGCGAGATGGCCGGCAAGGTCTACGCCATCGACGTCAAGGCGCGCAGCGTGATCGCCGAAATCACCGCCGGGCAGTACCCGAACGGGATCGCCGTGCATCCGGATGGCCAGCGCGTTTATGTGAGCAACGGCCGCGATCCGTCGGTGATGGCCATCGACGTGGCGACCAACACCGTCGTCGGCACTGTCGAAGTCGGCAAGCGCCCGTGGAACATGGCCCTCACGCCGGATGGCGCCAAGCTTTATGTCGCCAACGGCCGTTCCGGCACGGTGTCGGTCATCGACACCGTCAGCTTCACGAAACTGGCCGACATCGAAGTCGGCGAACTGCCCTGGGGCGTGAGCATCCGATGAGCACCGAACGTTACACGCTGCCCGCCATCGTCCTGCACTGGGCGCAGGCCATCGTTGTCCTCTGGCTGCTCTGGCTCGGCTGGACCATGGTCGATCTGCCCAAGGGCGCCGAACGCAGCGCCGCCTACGGCCTGCACAAGTCGCTCGGCCTGCTCGCCCTGCTGCTCATTGTCGCCCGCCTGGCCTGGCGTCGCGGGCATCCCGCCCCGAAACAACTGGCCAGCGGCTGGGAAGCGCGCCTCGCCACGGCCACCCATCACGCGCTCTACGTCCTGCTGCTGCTGGCGCCGCTCGCCGGGTTCCTGGCGTCGTCCTTCACGCCCTACGCCATCAAGTTCTTCGGCCTCGAACTGCCCAAGCTCGGCTGGCCGGACGAAGCGCTCAACGGCGTCTTCAAGCTCGCCCATGTCGCCTTCGTCTGGGGCCTCGCCGGGCTGATCGCCCTGCATATTGCCGGTGGTCTCAAGCACGCGTTCCTGCGTGACGGGACGATGCAACGCATGTTGCCCGGCGGATTGTTCAAAAATGGAACAGGTGCTCCATGATGGAGCGCTCGCGGCCTGACTAAAGTTATAGGCTTCCGGGGGCAATCTCACGGTCTACCGGAAAAAAGGGCCAAAATCGAAATCTGCCACCCCGAGGTGGCATTTTTTTCGCCGGATTGCTGAAAAGAACGCTGGAATAGTCGTTCGTATTATCATCGTGGCTCATTCGACGGAAGGCGGAAACCCCCGCCCGGCCCCATGCGCACACTGAAACTCATCGCTCGCTACAGTCTCCTGTTCGCCGGACTGCTCGTTGGTGGCACGGCAGGCGCAGACAACGTCTACCGGTCGGTCGGCCCCGACGGGCGGGTGACCTACAGCGATCATCCGCCGACCACCGGCAAGGTCCAGAAAATCTATTCCTTCGAAAACCTGCCCGCTTCGCCGGTGCCGGAATCGACCCTGAACTTTCGCCAGGACGCGGAAAAAAGCATGAAGAAGCGGCTGGCGGCCCAACCCGCCTCCGGCACGGTCCTCTATTCGGCCGAATGGTGCGGCTACTGCCGCAAGGCCAAGGCCTACCTGAACAACCGCGGCGTCGCCTATCAGGAAATCGACATCGACACGCCCGATGGCAAACAGGCCTTCAGCGCCGTCGGCCGGGGCGGCGGCATTCCGCTGCTGATCGCCAACGGACAACGTGTCCAGGGATTTACAGCGGCGGCCTACGACGCGTTGTTCAGCCGGTAGGCTGATAGCCACCCCATTCTGTCAATTCACGAGGACAAATAAAGTGATTGCTTTACTGATCGATGCCGACAACCTTTCGTCTTCAAGTTGGCTTGAGGAGGGGATTCAGGCGCTTGAGCGAGAATACGGAGCGGCGTCTATTCGGCGAGCCTATGGCAGTTCTGAAAATATCAAGGGGTTGAGCGAGGTCTTACGTAGGCACGCAATTCGGCCATTTATCAATTTATCTCTTGGGAAAAATACGACTGATGTGGCGCTCGCAGTGGATGCCATGGAATTGGCATGTAGCGCTCCACATCCCAAGCTTGTTGCGATAGGCTCAGGCGACCTTGATTTTCTGCCATTGGTCGTTCGACTTCGGGAGCGCGGTATCAAGGTGGTATGCGTGAGCATACGCAACAAGCTGGCACCTGATGCCCTTCCCGCCTACGATCAAGTCATATATGTAGGTGATGAGCTTCCCAATCAGGTCGTAGAAGAACAAGACTTTGGATCGAAGGTTGCCAATCGGGGGCAAGAGGCCAAGCAGAAGGTCAATCAAATTCCTTGTTCTTCTGAGAAACCGAAACCTTCAGTCCCCAAAAAAGCCGCAGAACCCAAGAAGAACGTAAAGGCGAAAGCTGCCGGGACCAAATCTGACGTGTCACTCAAGGAAATCATCGCAGCAATTCCCGATCTGAAGAAAGGGGATTGGTTGTCTTTGAGCCAGGTTGCTAAAGTGCTGCATGACAAGAAACTGCTGGCAAAAAATGCTGCATCCCCCAAATTGTTTCGGAGGTTTCCTGATCAATTCGAGCTATCTCCGGCTCAAAAGCCCAACGAGGTTCGATTCATAAAGACTTGAGCCAAGGCAGAGTCATGCGCTACCAGGGAAAAATCACGCAGTGGAAGGACGGCCAGGGCTTTGGTTTCATTACGCCGAACGGGGGTGGTGAGCGGGTTTTTCTGCATATCAAGGCGTTCGGGCAGGGTGGGCGGCGGCCGGTCGAGGGCGATATCGTGACGTATGAACTGACAGCCGATGCGAAGGGGCGGGCGCGGGCGGTGGGGGTGGCGTTTGTCGACGTCCGGTCGCGGGGGGCGCGGCCGGTCGGGAATGGCCGTGGCGGTGGCTTGCCGTTGCTGGTGTTGGCGTTTTTTGGTTTGCTCGGGGCGCTGGTGCTCACCGGGCGCCTGCCGCTGATGGTCCTCGGGTTGTACGCCGGGGCGAGTCTGCTGGCGTTTGCCGTCTATGCCTGGGACAAGGCGGCGGCACAGGGCGGGCATTGGCGGACGGCGGAGAATACCTTGCACATGATCGCGCTGTGCGGGGGCTGGCCGGGGGCGCTGGTGGCGCAGCGGGTGTTGCGCCACAAGTCAAGCAAGGCGTCGTTTCAGGTTGGTTTCTGGGCGACGGTGCTGATCAATTGCGGGGGGCTGGGCTGGCTGCTGACGCCGGCGGGCGCTGCGCTGCAGATGGGGCTGCTCGGTCGCTGAGCGCGGATTTCGATTTTGGCGGAAATTTCCGGTTGACCGTGGGATTGCCGTCGTTTCACCAGTTGCTGCCCAGGCGGCGGTCGATACAAACTTTTTTCAGGAGCGGAACATGCGTCGTCGGGATTTGGTCAAGGCAGGTTTGTTGCTGGCGGTTGCCCGGCCGGCGCTGGCGGGCGTCGGGGCGAAGGGGGCGATGCCGCCGCCGGTCGAGGCGGAGTTGTCGGCGCATCCGCGCTGCGTGGTCTGCAACATGGATCGCCGCATGTTTCACGAGACGCGCCATCTGGTGCAGTTCGGCGACGGGGCGGTGGAGGGCACGTGCTCGATCAATTGCGCGGCCGAGCGCATGGTGGCGGAGCGTTTGCGCGGTTTCGCCGGGGTCTATGCGCCCGATTACGGCTCGGCGTTGCCGCTCAAGCCCCTCGTCGAGGCCGCGTCGGCGACTTACCTGATCGGCAGCCAGCTGCGCCCGGTGATGAGCCGGGTGAGCAAATACGCCTTTGCCGACGCGGCGGCGGCCAGCCGGGTGCGCGCGTCGGCGGGCGGCGAGGTCGGGACGTTCGGCGCCGCCTTCACGGCCTGCCTGAACGAGCTGTCGGCCGGGATCATCCGGCGTTATGAGTCCGATCGCGAGCGGGCGCGACGGGCGGCCAGCGCTGGCGCCTGATCGGCTTTCCCTGGCCAGGGCGTGGCTGGCGGGGCATTTCAAATTTGGCGTTTTTTTCCGGTAGACCGTCAGAGGCCTGTTCCCGGTTTTATGGGCTGCCCGGCGGTTGTTCGCGCCGCCGGGTGCCGCTGTATGGTCGCTGGCCGTTGGCCATGCGTGAAAAGGAGTGGCTGTTCCCCTTTTGATCCCCAATCAGGGAATCAGCTCAGGCCGAGAATCCAGGCGATGGCGGCCTTGAGGTCGTCGTCGCTGATCTTGTCGGCGGGGTGGGGCAGCATCGGGACTTCGCCCCAGTTGCCGGCGCCGCCGGCGCGGACCTTGTCGAAGAGCTTGCCCGGAGCCTTGCCGTCACCCTTGTATTTGGTCGCAACGTCCTTGTAGGCCGGGCCGACGCGCTTCTGGTCGACGGTGTGGCAGGCGATGCAGCGGGCTTTCTTGACGATGGCTTCGCCGTCGGATGCGCGGGCCGGATTGGCCAGCGTGAAGGCGGTGGCGGCGAGCAGGGGGACGAGAAGATGGGAAAGTGCTTTGTTCATGTGAATTCCTTTGGATTCAGTCGCGCTTAGACGAGACCGGCGGCTTGCAGCTCGGCCCATTCGGCATCGGTGAAGAGACGGGAGCGGGTGATGAAGGCCTTGCCGGTCCCCGCTTCGAGGGAAAAGGTGCCGCCCTGGCCGTCGAAGACGTCGATGATCAGTTGGGTGTGCTTCCAGTACTCGTATTGCGATGCCGAGATGTAGAAGGGCATGCCGGCAATGTCGCCGAGATGGAGGTCATAGGGGCCGATGGTCAGCTCGTTGGGCAGGTAGCAGTTGGGGGCGCTGTTGTCGCAGCAGCCGCCGGATTGCATGAAGATGAGTGCCGGCCCGTATTGCTGTTTCAGGCGTTCGATCAGCTCCAGCGTGGCCGGTGTGGCGATGACGCGGTCGACCATGTCGTTCTCCTGAAATCGAATTTAAAAAAGAGGGGCGGTTGCCCGCCCCCAAGAGTTGCCCGCAAAACCAAATACCTTTGGGCTGTGGAGGAGATGCTCCTGAAGCCCCGACCAGTCGCTGGCCCGCCCCGGGTGCAGGGCGGGATGGCCGGTCGGTGCCGAAGGCGATGCTTAGAAGAAGCCCAGCTTGTTTTCCGAGTAGGAGACGAGCAGGTTCTTCGTTTGCTGGTAGTGGTCGAGCATGACCTTGTGGGTCTCGCGGCCGATACCGGATTCCTTATAGCCGCCGAAGGCAGCGTGTGCCGGGTAGGCGTGGTAGCAGTTCGTCCACACGCGGCCGGCCTGGATGGCGCGACCCATGCGGTAGGCGACATTGCCGTTGCGGCTCCACACGCCGGCGCCAAGGCCGTACGGGGTGTCGTTGGCGATGGCCAGCGCTTCGGCTTCGTCCTTGAAGGTCGTCACGGCCAGGACCGGCCCGAAGATTTCTTCCTGGAAGATGCGCATCTTGTTGTGGCCCTTGAACAGGGTCGGCTGGATGTAGTAGCCGCCTTCGAGGTCACCGCCGAGGTTGGCGCGCTCACCACCGATCAGGCACTGAGCGCCTTCTTCCTTGCCGAGCTTGAGGTAGGACTGGATCTTTTCCATCTGGATGTCGGAAGCCTGGGCACCCATCATCGTGTCGGTGTCGAGCGGCGAACCCTGCTTGATGGCGGCAACGCGCTTCAGAACCTTCTCGATGAACTTGTCGTAGATCGATTCCTGGATCAGGGCGCGCGACGGGCAGGTACAGACTTCGCCCTGGTTGAAGGCGAACAGCACCATGCCTTCGATGGCCTTGTCGAGGAAGGCGTCGTCCTTGGCCATGACGTCTTCGAAGAAGATGTTGGGGGACTTGCCACCCAGTTCCAGCGTAGCCGGGATCAGGTTGTTGGCAGCGGCCTGGGCGATGACGCGGCCGGTGGCGGTGGAGCCGGTGAAGGCGATCTTGGCGATGCGCTTGCTGGTGGCGAGCGGCATGCCGGCTTCGCGGCCAAGGCCGTTGACGATGTTCAGCACGCCCGGCGGCAGCAGGTCGGCGATCAGTTCCATGAGGATCAGGATGGAGATCGGGGTCGATTCGGCCGGCTTGAGGACGACGCAGTTGCCGGCGCCGAGGGCCGGGGCCAGCTTCCAGGCGGCCATGAGGATCGGGAAGTTCCAGGGGATGATCTGGCCGACGACGCCGAGGGGCTCATGGATGTGGTAAGCCATGGTGTTCTCGTCGATTTCCGAGATGCCGCCTTCCTGCGAACGCAGGCAGCCGGCGAAGTAACGGAAGTGGTCGACGGCGAGCGGGATGTCGGCGTTCAGGGTTTCGCGGATCGGCTTGCCGTTATCGACGGTTTCGGCGTAGGCCAGCAGTTCGAGATTGGCTTCGAGGCGATCGGCGATCTTGAGCAGAGTGTTGGAGCGGGTGGTCGCATCGGTCTTGCCCCAGGTCGGGAAGGCAGCGTGGGCGGCGTCGAGTGCCAGCTCGATGTCTTCAGCGGTGGAGCGGGCAACCTTGGTGTAAACCTTGCCGTTGACCGGGGTCACGACGTCGAAATACTGACCCTTGACCGGGGCGACCCACTTGCCGCCGATGAAGTTGTCGTATTGGGCCTTGTAAGCGATCTTGGCACCAGCGGCGCCGGGAGCTGCATAAATCATGTTTGTCTCCAATGTTCTCGAAGTTAGTTGCGAACGGGTAACTCAAGGCCGGCAGATTCGATTGCTACAGGTGTGTTCTGCCGTGACTCGTGCCACTTAATGTGCATGCCGTGTGCCAGCCATGCCATTCCCACGGTCAACCGGAAAAAATGGTTAAATTTCAAATGCTTGGTTTTCGCGCTGTGGCGCTTTCGCCGGCCTGGAGCAGGCCGAGGCGTGATCAACTGCTCAACAGGTGTTCAGGAATGGAGCAGTCGCCCGCCATGCCCGGGGCGTTCAGGCGAAGCCGGCCGCCGCCGGTGAAAAACCATCGCGCCATTCGATTTCGATCAAACCCCCTCTGGAAAATGTGCGTATGCTTCATTGAAGGGGGCCGTTTGCGATTGATCGCCATGTGCAACATTCAATACATCCCGGGGCGGGAGCCATGAGCATCCTGCACGTCAGCAGCGCGTCAGGAGAGCATCGCCTGGTGGCGAGCGACGGGCAGTCGGTGCGCGACCTGCTCGATACCACCGCCCTGCGCGTGCGCGCCGCCTGCGGCGGCAGCGGCACCTGCGGCGCCTGCATCGTGCGCTTCATATCAGGCGAAGTCTCGCCGCCGACCGTTGCCGAATACCTCAAGCTCACGCCGGAAGAGCGCGCCGCCGGCCAGCGCCTGGCCTGCCAGCTGCGCATCCGGGGCGACGTGCACATCGAACTGGAACACCCGGCGCCGCCGTCGGAATGGAAAAGCATCGTCCCCGAAAACCTGGCCGAGATCACGGCCAGCCGGCCGGAACTGTCGGCACATCGCTACGGCCTGGCCGTCGACCTGGGGACGACGCATATCCGCCTCGCCCTGTGGGACCGCCGCGCCGGCAAGCGCATCGCCACCCGGCGCGGGGCCAATCCGCAAGGCAGTTTCGGCGCCGACGTGCTGAATCGCCTGGAAGCCGCCCGCGCCCATCCCGAACATGCCGCCGAACTGGCCGCCAGCGCGCGCGAGGCCATCATGCACGCCGTGCGCGACATCCTGGCGCGCGATATCGGCGAAGTCACGCCAATGCTCGCCGAGATCGGCGAAGTCCTCATCGTCGGCAACACGGCGATGCTCGCGCTACTCACCGGGCAGGGCGGCGAGGCGTTGCTCGACCCCGCCTACTGGCAGAAAAAAGTCGAATTCCAGCCAGTGGACCGCAGCGCCTGGCAACAGCCCTGGCATCTGCCCAACGCCCGGATCGTCCTGCCCGGGCCGGTCGCCGGCTTTGTCGGCTCCGACCTGGTGGCCGACCTGCTCGCCACCGGCCTGACTGACGGGCCGCCCGGCTCGCTCCTGCTCGATGTCGGGACCAATACCGAAATCGCGCTGTGGGACGGTGCCTGCCTGCACGTCACCTCGGTGCCGGGCGGCCCGGCTTTCGAAGGCGTCGGCATCCGCCACGGCATGCCGGCCGAGCCGGGGGCCATCTACCGGGTCAGCCGCAGCAGCGGGGGTTATGCCTGCGCCACCATCGCCGGCGAAACGGCGCGCGGCTTCTGCGGCTCCGGGCTGACCGACGCCATTGCCGTACTGCTCGCCGACGGCTGCCTCAAGTCCTCGGGCCGCTTTGCCGTCTCGCCGGGGCCGGAGGGCTACGCGCTCGATCCGGCCAATCCGGCGACGGCCATCACCGGCATCGACGTCGACGCCTTCCAGCGCGCCAAGGCAGCCATCGCTGCAGCCATGGAAGTGTTGCTGCGCCAGGCCGGGATGGGCTGGGGCGAGTTGCGACGCCTCTGCATCTGCGGGGCCTTCGGCCATACGCTCGATGTCGGTCGTGCGCAGTCGCTCGGGCTGCTGCCGCCGATCGATGCGCAAGGCGTCGAACTGCACGCCGACGCCAGTCTGGCCGGCGGCGAAAGGGCGCTGCTCAGCCCGGATGGCGCACAGCGCTTCGCGGCATTGACGGACACCATCAAAGCGATCAATCTGTCCCTGATCGCTGACTACGACGAAGCCTATATCAACCACCTGCGCCTGCGGCCCATCGCCGGCGCGCCGTCTCCCTAGCGTCAGGAACCATCATGCTTGAACGTATCGTCAAAGCGTACAACGAGGCCGTTTTCGAGACCGACAAGGAGGCCGCCTTCGAGGTGGTCGAGGCCGCGCTGGCCGGGGGGCTGACGGCCGAGGACGTCGTGTTCAAGGTGGTCATTCCGGCCGTCGAGGAAATGATGTCCAATATCACCAAGGACCCGGACGCCAACCTCGCCCAGCACTTCATGACGGCGCAGATCGCCGCCGAAGTCACCGAGAAGATGCTGCTCAAGTTCCAGCAGCCGCCGGAAATCATCGGCAAGGTCGTCATGGGCACCGCGCATGGCGACCTGCATTCGCTCGGCAAACGTATCGTCATGGGCTGTCTCAAGGCGCTCATGGTCGATGTCGTCGACCTTGGCGTCAACGTGCCGGCTGAGCGATTCGTCGACGTCGCGCAGGCCGAAAACGCCCAGGTCATCGCCATCTCGGCCATGATGGTGCATACCGCCACCGGCGAGAACGGTGCCAGCAAGGTGCGCCGCATCCTGCACGAGCGCGGGCTCGAAGAGCGCATCAAGCTGGTCGTCGGCGGCGCGCCGTATCGCTTCGACGACGGCCTTTACCAGACGGTGGGCGCCGATGCGTGGGCGGCCGATGGCGTCAACGCCGGGCGGATCATCGTCGACCTGATCCGGGGGATAAAAAAATCATGACCCCGCTCGACATTCTCGTCGCTGCCGTCAATGGCACACCGGCGCCGCGCATCCCGGTCTTTTGCAGCCTGCTCGATCAGGGGGCACGCGAACTGGGCATGTCGGCCCGGGAATATTTCGCCAATGGCGAACATGTCGCCGCCGGCCAGTTGAAACTGCGCGCCCGCTACGGTTACGACAACGTGTGGAGCCTTTTCTACGTCGGCAAGGAGGCCGAACTGCTCGGCTGCAACGAGATTCTCTTCGCCGACGACGGCCCGCCGAATGTCGCCGATTTCGTCATCAAGAGCTACGACGATATCGCCAAGCTGGAAGTGCCGGACGACATCACGGCCCATCCGGCCTGGCAGGAAACCGCCAGATGCCTGAAGATCCTGCGCGACGAGGTGGGCAGCGCGCACCCGATTTGCGCCTACCTGACCGCCTCGACGACGCTGCCATCGATCCTCATGGGCATGGACAAGTGGATGGAGTTGCTGCTTACCGGGCCGGCCGACGTGCGCGACGAACTGCTGCGCAAATGCTCCGATTTCTACCGGAAGGAGGTCGCCGCCTACCGGGCGGCCGGCGCCAATGTGCTGATCTACTCGACCCCCTTCGGCTCGACCTCGTTCGTCGGCATGAAGCGCTTCCAGTCGCTGGTCATGCCGTGGATGCAGCGCGACCTGGCGCCGGGCGGCGTTGATGGCGTGGTGTATTACTGCGGCATGGCGCCGTTCAACAACGTCATCGCCCAGGTCATGGACGAGCTGCACATCAACGTCCATTACATCAGCCCACTGGCCGAGCTGGCCGAGGCCAAGGCCATCATTGGCAACCGGGGGCTGACCTGCGGCGTCATCGACGACATCAAGATGATTCACTGGACGCCGGAACAGACGCGGGCCGAAGTCAAACGACTGTGCGACATCGGCAAGGTAGGGCAGCATTTCCTGCTCGGCACCGGGGTCATGCCGCTCGGTGTGCCCGAAGCCAACATCCGCGCCATGCTCGATGCCGCCTTCGAATTCGGGAGCTACCCATGAAAACCGTCATGCCTCCTGTCGTTGCGGCGGAAAAGCCGGTAACCATCGTCGGCTGCGGCATCCTGCACAAGGAAGTCGACTGGCTGGTCAAAAAGAACGGCTGGCAGGTCGAGACCCAGTTTCTCGATTCGGCCCTGCACAACTACCTGAACAAGCTGTCCGAGCAACTCAATGCGGCGCTGACCGCCGACGAGGCGCAGGGGCGCGACACGGTGGTGTTTTACGGCTGCTGCCATCCGCAGATCGACAATATCCTCGAAAAACACCACACCCTGCGCACCGAGGGGCAGAACTGCATCGTCATGCTGATTGGATATGATAAATTCATGGAAGAGCTCGAAAAGGGCGCCTATTTCCTGCTCGAGGATTGGGCGCTGACCTGGGAACCGATGCTGACCAAGTGCTTCGGCAGCAACAAGGCCGTGCTCCGCGAAATCTTTCATAGCAGCCACAAGTTCATGACGGCGATCCGCACCCCCTGTTCCGGCGATTTCACGCAGGCTGCCGAAGCCGCGGCGGCCTTTGTGGACCTGCCGCTGCAGTGGATGGATGCCGATCTTTCCCATCTCGAGTCGGTCATCGCCGACGCCCTTTCCCGGAAAAAACAGCTTGCCAGTTGATCTCCCGATCCCCGGTAACGACAGTCCGCAGGCCGAAATCGAGCGCCTGCGCGGACGCGTGCGCCGTCTGGCCGAGGAGAAATCCTATTTGCAGCTGATCGTCCGCATGATCGAGCAACTCGACCCCTTGCCCGGCGTGCACGACATGGTCAATGCCATGCTGCGCAACATCATCGAGACCATTGGCGGAACCAATATCAAGATCTGGTACTGGATCGACGAAGACCTCTATTTGTCCGAGCTGTTCGGCGACAAGCGCATCGTCCGGGAAATCGACGACCCGGTTGCCCGGCAGGTCGAGGCTTCCCGGTCCTTCCTCGAAGTCAGCGGCGACGCTGCCGATTCGCTGCTACTCGACGGTGCCTTGCCCGGTTCGTGCACCTGGTGTTTTCCGCTGCGGCTCGGCGACGAGCTGATCGGGATCGTCAAGCTGGAGAACATCCACATCATCGGGGCTTCGCTGGTCCATTACCTGCCGATCTTCTTCAGCCACGCCGCGCTTTTGCTCAGCAACGAAGTCCGCAACTACAAGCGGCAAAAGGCCGAGGCCGAGCTCAAGCGGCACCGCGACCATCTGGAAAACCTCGTCCTGGTGCGCACCGCCGACCTGACCATCGCCAAGCAGCAGGCCGAGGCGGCCAACGAGGCGAAGAGCATCTTCCTGGCCAACATGAGCCACGAAATCCGCACGCCGATGAACGCCATCCTCGGCCTCACCCACCTGCTGCACAACGGCGCCAGTCCGGAGCAGGTCGAGCGCCTGGACAAGATCAACAGCGCTGGCCATCACCTGCTGTCAGTCATCAACGACATTCTCGATCTGTCGAAAATCGAGGCCGGCAAGATCCATCTCGACGAAACCAATTTCGCCCTGGGGTCCGTCCTCGACCATGTCCGCTCGATGATCTCGGATTCCGCGCTGGCCAAGGGACTGAGCATTCTCGTGGACGAAGACGACGTGCCCGTCTGGCTGCGCGGCGATCCGACCCGCTTGCGCCAGGCCCTGCTCAACTACGCCAGCAATGCCATCAAGTTTACTGAACGTGGCAGCGTCAGCCTGCGCGCCCGGCTCCTCGAAGACGGCGGCGACGAACTGCTGATCCGTTTCGAAGTTGCCGACACCGGCATCGGCATCGCCCCGGACAAGGTGGACCGGCTCTTCCACGCCTTCGAACAGGTCGATGTGTCGACCACCCGCAAATTCGGCGGCACCGGTCTCGGCCTTGTCATCACCCGCCACATCGCCCAGCTCATGGGCGGCCAATACGGTGTCGAAAGCACCGCCGGCGTCGGCAGCACCTTCTGGTTCACCGCCCGCCTGCAACGCGGGCACGGTAGCTTGCAGCAAGACCTGCGGCCGGAAGCCGTCGATGCCGAAATGCGCCTGCGCCAGCAGTACGCCGGCAGCCGCCTGCTGCTCGCCGAGGACAATGCCATCAACGCCGAGGTCGCGCTCGAACTGCTGCACGGCGTCGGCCTGGCCGTCGATGTTGCCGTCGATGGCCTGGACGCCCTCCAGAAAGCCGGGGATCACCGCTACGAACTCATCCTGATGGACGTCCAGATGCCGCACATGGACGGCCTCGAAGCGACCAGGGCCATCCGCGCGCTGCCCGGCGGAGCACCCGTGCCCATCCTGGCCATGACCGCCAACGCCTTCGACGAAGACCGCGAAGCCTGCCGCCTGGCCGGCATGAACGACTTCATCGCCAAACCCGTCGATCCGGTCAACCTCTACGCCACGCTGCTCCGCTGGCTGCCCCCGCGCCCGGCCGAACGGCCGCTGCCCCCGGCCACGCCCAGCGCCCAGCACGCCGCGCCGGCCATGCAGGCGATTCCGGCCTCCAGCGTCGACACCATCCTCCAGCATTTCCGGAACCTGCCCGGCATGGACATCGCCCAGGGGCTCGCCGCCGTGCGCGGCAAGGCAGGCAAATACGTCGAACTGCTCTGCTTCTTCGTCAATGCTCACGCCGACGACATGAGCCGGCTCGCCACCCACCTTGCCGAACACGATTACCAGGGCGGCCGCAACCTCGTGCATTCGCTGAAAGGTGCGGCAGCCACGCTGGGCATCGCCCGCCTGGCCGACAAGGCCCGCCAGACCGAAGACATGCTGCGCCTTGCCTGTACCGGCACAGCCCTCAACGACCAGGTCTACCTCGTCATGGACGCCATCCGCGACGAATTCACCATGCTTGCCGCCATCACGCCGACCCAGGCCAACCCGCCGCTGGCCAGCGCCAGCGTTAGCGTCAGTGCTCCCTCCCGCGAATCGTTGTCCGCTGTCCTCGGCGAACTCGGCGAATTGCTCCAGCAAAGCGATACCACCGCCGTCGCCCTGCTCGAAAAACACGCCGCCCTCCTGCGCTCGGCCTTTGCCGACGAAGGCGAAAAACTCGTGCGGCAAATCAAGCTGTTCGACTTCGAAAACGCCGAACAAACCCTGCGCGCCCTGCAGGCCCGACTGTCAGCGGCTGAATCAAATACGCTCTGAAAAGCCGGGCAACCGACCCTGCCCGTCGGATCACCGTAAGCCCTCGTCTGCACCGGAGCAATGTGTTGCACAAGCGCATCGGTCCCTGCCGGCAACGCAAAACCGGTCACGAAGGCCAGTTTGGGTGAATCTGACGGTCAACCGGAAATTTTGCCCAAAATCGAAATGGGGTTTTTCGGCGGGGGCGGCGCCGCTGCCCTTGAAATCGATCACGTAGACGCTGATGCCCCCTGCGATTGCAAAAGGTGCGTTCTGCCGTAAGTCGTGCCACTTGATGTGCATGCCGTGGGTTAAATGAAAATAATAAAAATGGCATCAAGTTAAAAAATACCATTACAATATTGCGGATATTTGTCTGGCGGGACTGCGGGAGCTAGCGTTGACAAGCACGCGACTGATGAAGCGCTTCGGATTGCTGAGAAACCAGCGTGTTGCCTGGCTGGTCCTCCTCGTCTCGCTGATCCTGACCGGGCTGGCCTGGCATCTCGCCGAACGCTACGTGGAGAACACGGTTCATCTGCGCTTTGAGCATCGCACCCGGGAAATCAGCGAGTCGCTGGACAAGCGGATCAATGAATCGCAGACGGTACTGCGCGCAACGGCCGGTTTCGTCAACGCTTCCGAGTGGGTGAGCCCCGATGAGTGGCGTCGATTTGTCGATGTCCTGGGGACCGGTCGCGCCTTCCCCGGCATGATTGGCGTCGCCTATGCGCCGCTGGTTTCGCCGAAGCAGTTGCCGCAGTACGTGGCCAGCATGCGGCGCATGGGCGATTCGGCCTATACCGTCTGGCCGCCCGGAGATCGCGACATCTATGCGCCGATTGCCTATCTCGATCCGGAAAACGACGCAACCCGGAGCGGCATCGGCTTCGATGCCTATAGCGATCCGCAGCGACGTAGTGCCATGGAGCACGCCCGCGACATTGGCGAGCCTGCCGTATCCGCACAGGTGCAGCTGGTGATCGACCGGGAGGTGCACAGCGACGGCTTCGTTTTCTACATGCCCATTTACGATGCCGTGATGCCCACCGGAACGATTGCCGAACGGCGGGCGGCCATTCGCGGATACACGCTGAGCGCCTTCCGCGCAGCCAAGTTCATCAAAGGTACCGGTCTCGGCAATCTGGGCGACATCGAGCTCGAGATATTCAGCGCCCCCGAGCCTTCCCGGGACAATCTGCTCTACGACAGCGTGCCGGACAATGGCCTCAGCGCACTGGCGGCACGGCAAACCGGCGAACTCTCGGCGTCGTTGGCGCTTGCAACCCGTCCGCACGCATGGCGGCTCTTCCTCAAGGCGCGGCCCGAGTTCCGTTCGGATTCGGAGCGACTCCTGCCGCCAATGATCCTCGGCGGCGGGCTGCTCATCGATCTATTGCTGTTCGTGACCGTCTGGTCGCTCGGGCGCAATCGCCACGCCCTGGAACGTCTCTCCGACGACCTCAAGGACAAGCTCAGCGAAAGCGAGCAGGTCCTCGGTTCGGCCGTGGAAGCGATGGGCGAAGCCTTCGTCATCTATGACGCCGACGACCGCCTGATCTACTGCAACGAGCTTTACCGCGAAATCTACAAAACCTCGGCGCCGATCATCGAGATCGGGCGAACCTTCGAGGAAATCATTCGTTACGGCGCCGAGCGGGGTCAATATGTTGCCGCTGTCGGGCGGGTCGATGAATGGGTGGCCGAGCGCCTGGCGCGGCATCGTGCCGCCGATTCGGAGCTCCTGCAGCAGCTCGAGAATGGCCGCTGGATCCGCATTCGCGAGCGACGCACGCAGAACGGACACATCATCGGCATCCGCATGGACCTGACCGAGGTCTATCGCGCCAAGGAGGCGGCCGAGGCGGCAAGCAGGGCCAAGAGCCGCTTCCTGGCTACCGTCAGCCACGAAATCCGCACGCCGATGAACGGCATCCTCGGCATGGCCCAGATCCTCCTCGATCCCGATACCCCGGAACACAAGCGGGAGGAGTATGTTCGCACCATCCTGCGGGCCGGGCAGACGCTGCTCTCCCTGCTCAACGACATCCTCGACCTGTCCAAGGTCGAGGCCGGGCGCCTCGAACTCTTTCCGGTGGCATTTTCGCCACGCGATCTGGTCGAGGAAACCATGCGTCTGTTTACCGCATCCGCTTACAGCAAGGGCCTGACCCTGGATATGAGCTCGTCGGTGGAAAGCCGGCAGCGCTACATGGGCGACGCCGATCGCCTGCGCCAGATGCTGTCCAACCTGGTCGGCAATGCAGTCAAATTCACCCGCTCGGGGACGATCAGCATCGCTGTCGAGGCCCAGGACGAGGGGATCGACGGGCTGTTTCTGGAATTTTCCGTGTCCGACTCCGGGCCCGGTATTTCGGCCGAGGAGCAGGTGCACCTGTTCGAGCCGTTTTCCCAGGTCGACGATTCGACGACGCGCCAACATGGGGGCAGCGGCCTCGGGTTATCGATTGTCCGCCAGCTGGCGCGCAAGATGGGCGGCGAAGCGGGGGTCGAGTCCCGGCCGGGAAGCGGTTCGCGCTTCTGGTTCAGGATCAAGACCCGGCTCGATACGCTGCCGGTCGAATCCCCCGGCAGCACCGACCAGCCGCCGCCCGGAAAGTCCGTCGCCGGGCCCGTTCAACGCCTGGTCGGACGGGTGCTGGTGGCCGAGGACAATGCCACCCACCGCCTGATCATCGCCTCGGCGCTCGGCCGTCTCGGCCTCGTTGCCGTCGAAGTGGAAAACGGTCAGCAGGCGGTGGAAGCCATCACCGCAGGGCAGCCATTCGACCTGGTCCTGATGGATCTGTTGATGCCGATCATGGATGGCCTGGAAGCCATGGAACAGATCCGCTCGTGGTGCAAGCGCACGCAAGCGCCCCTGCCGAAGGTGCTGGCCATCACCGCGCAGGCCTATGAGTCGGACAGGGAGCAGTGCCTGGCAGCGGGAATGCTTGGGGTGGTCACGAAGCCCATCGATTTCGACGATTTTGCCCGGACCCTGGCCGAGTTCCTGCCCGAGGCCGAGGTCGTTCCCGACGATCAAACGCCCCATGAGGTTGATCGCGAGAAGGTGCTGGCGATTTTGGGCCAATTGATGCCCCTGCTGGCTGAACATAAATTTGATGCCTTTGCCTGCTTCGGGCAGCTAAAATCAGCCCTGATCGGTACAGAATATGCCGAAGGTCTGGAAAAGGCCGGTGCGTTGCTGAACCGGATGGAATTCGACAAAGTGTCCGAAGTCATGACCAGACTGGCCGAAGCGCTGGGAGGCGCGAAATCCGAATGACTGTAGCTCGACCGAAAATTCTCGCCATCGACGATACGCCGGAAAACCTGGTGTTGCTGGCGACTGCGCTGGAAAAGGAGTTCGACTTCCAGCTGGCGGCATCGGGCGCGGCGGGGCTGGCACTGGCGGCATCGTCGCCGCCCGATCTCATCCTGCTCGACATCATGATGCCGCAGATGGACGGTTACGAGACCTGCCGTCGCCTCAAGGCCGATCCTTTGCTGGCGGACATTCCGGTCATCTTCATCACGGCGCTGTCCGATGTCGAATCGGAGGTCAGCGGACTCAAGGTTGGCGGTGCCGACTTCATTACCAAGCCCATTCGCGTCGAACTCGTCCGCCAGCGCATGCGCAACATCCTCAAGCTGACGCAGCTGTCGCAGGATCTCAAGCGCAGCGAAGAGCGGCTCAGCCTGGTCATGGAAGTGACCGGCGACGGCATCTGGGACTGGCACGTGGAAAGTGGGCGGGTCATCCACAATTCGATGTGGTGCCGGATGCTCGGGCTGTCGATGGCCTATCTCGACCACCCCCTCGAAAACTACAGCGAGCGCATCCATCCCGATTTTGTCGAGGGCGTGCGCGCCGCGCTCGATGCCTGTTTCGTCGGCGTCGACTACTACACCTGCGAATATCAGATCCGCCATGCGGATGGCCACTACATCTGGGTGTCCGACCATGGCAAGGTTGTCCAGCGTGACGCTGAGGGGCGGCCGTTGCGGCTGGTCGGCAGCATCCGCAACATCGACGAGCGCAAGCGCTATGAGGCGGAAATCCATCATCTCGCCTTCTACGACACGCTGACCGACCTGCCCAACCGCCGCCTGATGACCGACCGCCTGCAGCAGTCGCTGTTCAAGTCGCAGCGCAACAAGCAGCAGGGGGCGCTGATGTTCATCGACATGGACCGTTTCAAGGAGCTCAACGATACCTTCGGACACGCCATGGGCGACCTGCTGCTCCAGGAAGTCGCCCGGCGCCTGAGTGCCGGCGTCCGCCAGCAGGATACGGTCGCCCGCCTCGGCGGCGACGAATTCATCGTCCTGCTCGAAGGCCTGGCGGTCACGCCATCGCAAGCGCTGGAAGACGCCGTGAACGTCGGCCGCAAGCTCCTGCTGTCGCTCAACCAGACCTACCAGCTCGGCGCCCTGAACTACGCCAGCACGCCCAGCATCGGCCTGACCCTGTTCTCGGGGGACGGCGACAATGTCGACGAGATCCTGAAACGGGCCGATACCGCGATGTACCAGTCCAAGGCGGCTGGCCGTAACCGCCTCAGCGTATTCGGCGCCGACAGCCCGGTCACTGCCGAACCCGTCGGCAAATAAGCCCTGCGCAGCCCGGCAATAAGCTGCCGGCAACGAAAAACCGGCCACGAAGGCCGGTTTGGGTGAATCTGACGGTCAACCGGAAATTTTGCCCAAAATCGAAATGGGGTTTTCCGGTGCCGGTCTTCAGTCGAGGTAGTAGCCGACGCCGAGCAGGCTGTTGCTGACGCGCTTGATGAAGGAGCGCTTGCGTTCGACGGCGTTGGTCACCGGGTTGCGCCAGACGTAATCCACCGCGCCTTCGCCCTTGGTCTTGGCGAGGTCGATCATTTCCTGGATCAGGGCGTGGCCTTCGACATCGTGCAGGTCGCGGGCATCGGTGCCGGTCCAGGCGGGATTGACGCCATGCGCCTCGAACTTGCCGGAGTCCAGATTGACAGCGAAGACATACAGGTCGTCATGGACGAACCTGCCCTTGGTGTCGTTGAAGGCCTTGGCGGCCGCGCCCATGCCGTTGGCGCCGGCGTAGGCGGCGGCGTCCTCGAGCAGCTTGATGGCGTCTGCGGCCGTGGCGTGCGGGGCGTAGTAGCCGACGCCGAGGATGTATTCGCCTGAGCGATGGATCCAGGCGTTCTTCGGCTCGACGTGGTTGGTCTTGCGGTTGAGCCAGACGTAGCGGATGCGCGCTTCGGTCTGCTTGTCGGTGACGGCGATCATGTGGCGGAAGAGTGGCGTGCCGGCGGCATCGACGCTGTCGAGCACATTGAGGCCGACCAGCGTCTCGGGCGCCGCACCATTGGCGACGTAGGTGCCCTTGCGGTCGATCACGTAGACGTAGAGGTCTTTCTTGACGAAAGGTCCCTTGCGATTGCTGAAGGTGGCCCAGGATTTCTCGGGGCCGTTGGCCTGCAGGTACTTCACGGCCTGGTCAAAAAGGGCGCGGGCTTCGCGCGGGGTGGCACGCTCGCCGGCCAGCGCGGTGCCGCAGCAGACGGCCAGCAGGAGACCGGTCAGATGCGCGGCCAGACGCGCAGCGAGGGAAGGTTTGCTCATACTCGGAAACTCCGGAAAGGTGGACCGGGCCGCAGGCAGGGCCGCGGCCACGATGTCGTCAGATTACTTCAGCGACAGGATCCAGGAAACCAGCTGGCGCGTGTCGGCCGGGCTGATGGCGACGGCGTTGGGCGGCATGGCGATGCCGGAGACGCGGTTCTTCCAGTGGCTGGAGTAGGGATTGGAGCCTTCCTGGACAACGCGAACCAGGAAATCGGTGGCGCCCGGCTTGCCGCGATACTGGGCGGCGACGTCGATCCAGGCGGGGCCGATCGGCTTCATACCGTCGGGGCCCGGCTTGTCTTTTTCGATGCCGTGGCAGGTGGTGCAGCCGCTGGCAACGGCCAGCTTCTTCATGTCGGTGTCAGTCTTGGCGTCGGCCATGGCCGCAGGGCTGAGAACGATGCTGGCGAGCAGCAGTGCGGCGAGTTTGTGGTGACGGAACATGACGGTTTTCCTTGTTGGTATTGAATGAAACGGAAGTTCGGGTGCGGGCGCATCCGTCATCGCCGCGTCGGCGGGAATCCAGCGACTAACTGGATCCCCGCTTTCGCGGGGATGACGGAACTTCTGGCTTAGCCCTTGTGCAGCTTGAAGACCCAGACGGAACCGCCCTGTTCGAGGAAGTTCACGCGCTTGGCCACGTCGCCGCCCCAGAGCGGAACGGCGCCGCCCCAGCCGGTTGTCACGGCGATCATCTGCTCGCCATCCTGTTCCCAGGTGACCGGCGGTGCAACGATGCCGGTACCGGTCTGGAAGGACCACAGTTCCTTGCCGGTCTTGGCGTCAACACCCTTCAGGAAGCCTTCCGGGGTGCCGTAGAAAATCAGGCCGCCAGCGGTGGTCAGGACGCCGCCCCAGAGCGGAGCGTAGTTCTTGTTTTCCCAGACGATCTTGCCGGTGGCCGGATCGACGGCACGCAGCACGCCGATATGGTCATCGTGGATGGCCTTGATGGTGAAGCCGGCGCCCAGGTAGGCAGCGCCCTTCTTGTAGGAAACCGGTTCGTTCCAGATGTCCATCGACCACTCGTTGGCCGGCACGTAGAACAGGCCGGTCTGCGGCGAGTAGGCCATCTGCTGCTGGTTCTTGCCACCGAGGAAGGACGGTGCCGAGAAGACGACCTTGCCCTTCTTGCCATCGGCGCTGGCGGTCGGGTCACCCGGACGGCCTTCTTCGATGTAGTTCGGACGGCCCGTTTCCAGGTTGATGCCGGTGGCCCAGGTGATCTTCTTGACGAACGGGAAGGCGTTGAGCAGCTTGCCGTTGGTGCGGTCGTTCACGAAGAAGAAACCGTTACGGTCGGCCTTGCCGCCAGCCTTGATGATCTTGCCCGTCTTCGGATCCTTGTAGTCGAAGGAAACGAATTCGTTCACGCCGTCGAAGTCCCAGCCGTCGTGCGGGGTGTTCTGGTAGTGCCAGGCGATCTTGCCGGTGTCGGCGTCGATGGCCACGGTGGAGGACGAGAACAGGTTGTCGCCCGGACGCAGGTGGCTGTTCCACGGGGCCGGATTGCCGGTGCCGGCGAAGATCAGGTTGGTTTCCGGATCGTAGGTGGCGCCGTTCCAGGTCGCTGCGCCGCCGGTCTGCCAGAGGTCGCCGGTCCAGGTGGCGTTGAGGGTGCCGGAAATGCCGTTTTCGATGGCTTTGCCATCGGCGTCGTAGCGATAGCCCATGTGGCCTTCGACGGTCGGACGGGTCCAGATCAGCTTGCCGGTCTTCGGATCGCGGGCGTCGATGCGGCCGACGGCGCCGAATTCGCCACCGGAGATACCGGTGATCAGCTTGCCCTTGGCGATGATCGGGGCGGCAGAAGCGGAGTAGCCGGCAGCGTAGTCACCGATCTTTTCCTTCCAGACGACCTTGCCGGTGTCCTGGTTCATGGCGACGAGCTGGGCGTCCAGTGTCGCGAAGATGACCAGGTCGCCGTACAGGGCGGCGCCGCGGTTGATCACGTCACAGCACGGCATGATGCCGTCCGGCAGACGGTGCTCGTACTTCCACAGCTTCTTGCCGGTCTTCGCATCGATGGCGAACAGGCGGCTGTAGGAAGCGGTGACGAACATCTTGCCGTTGTGGATGACCGGTTGCGATTCCTGGCCGCGCTGCTTCTCGCCACCGAAGGACATCGACCAGGCCGGAACCAGGTTCTTGACCGTCTTGGTGTTGATCGCGGTCATCGGGCTGAAACGCTGGCCCTGGGTGCCGAGGCCGAAGCTGACGACGTCACCGGCGGTTTTCGCATCGTTGAGGATGTCGGCGTCAGTGACGACGGCACCGGCCTGGCTGCCGGCAAATGCGGCTGCCGTCAGAAGCGCGAGGGTAGCAACTCTCCGCTTGAAAGGGGTGTGACTATGCATGGATTGTCTCCTTGATTATCCGATGGTTCCGACATTCGCGGGCCGAACGTGAAACGGCCCGCGAGGTCGGAATGTCATGCTGGCGAGCCACCTCCATTCCCTGAACCGGCTCGCTGGCGGTAACACAGTCTGCAAGGGCTGTGCCAAGCACCCCGGAAATGCCCGGCGTGCCAGTTGACGGGGCTCGCCAAGGGTTTTGCCCGATTTCGGGGGAGGGTGAGCATGAGCGGCGAGCGCTGTTCCAATTGTCACCACCTGCTCCAAAGTTGCACACCCGGGTTGTTCAGGGGGGGTGACAGTCTTGCGGGTAAAGGCGGTTTTGCCGGCCAGATCAAGGTTTGCCGAAATCGACTGGGTCTTGGCACGCGCTTTGCAGACTAAGTCCCACAAACAGCCCACAGGGCAAAAACAGGAGCGAGACAAGATGAAATACCCACTGACCATCGCGGCGATTGCGCTGGCGGCCCTGATGCCGCCGGCGGAAGCCGCCGCCTTGCGCGAGAACGGCGATCCGCTCGATTCGGCGCGCTGGTCGGAAATGCGGAAGGCCTTCCTGGCCGGAGCACCGGTGCTGTTCGATCCGCGCGTCAAGGTCATTGCGCCATCGACGGCGGAAAACCCGATGCAGGTACCGGTTACCGTCGATGCCACGGCCTTGCCCGGCGTCGTCGAGGTCGTGGTCTTCGCCGATTTCAATCCCATCGTCCAGGTGCTGCGTTTCTTCCCCGAAGCGGCGCCGGCTTTCCTCGGCTTTCGCGTCAAGCTGCAGCAATCGACGCCGGTCCGCGCTGCGGCCCGTACGGCTGATGGCGTCTGGCATGTTGGCGGCGCCTGGGTCAACACCGTCGGTGGCGGCTGTACCGCACCGTCGGCGGCGGGTGGTTCGAAGGAATGGCAGCAGCGCCTCAACGAGGTCAGCGGTCGCCAGTGGAGCGAAGGCCCGAATGCGGGTCGCGTCCGCCTGCGCATCGTGCATCCCATGGATACCGGCCTGGTCGCCGGTACCCCGGCCTTCTTCCTCGAAGAAATCAATTTCACCGATACCGCCGGCAAGCGCGTGATGCGCGTCCAGACCTACGAGCCGGTCAGCGAGAACCCCGTCTTCACGCTCAATCGTGGCGAAGCCGCTGGCCCGCTCGAAGCCAGCGGCCGCGACAATAACGGCAACGCCTTCAAGGCGAGGATCGCGCAATGAAACGCCTGGCCTGTGCACTGTTGATGCTGCTGGCCAGCCAGCTCGGGGCGGCCGACTTCGACTACCGCCTCGCCGCCGTCCAGGTCGCCAAAGACGTCTACGCCTTCATCGGCAAGACCGAGGATTTCACCACCGACAACGGTGGCAACATCGTCAACACGGCTTTCATCGTCGCGCCGCAGGGTGTCATCGTCATCGATACCGGCTCGTCGCTGCGCTACGGCCAGCAAATGCGCCGGGCCATCGCGACGGTCACCGCCAAGCCCATCGCGCTGGTCATCAATACCCACCACCATCCGGATCATTTCCTTGGCAACCAGGCCTTCGCCGACGTACCCATCGCAGCGCTGGCCGAGACGCGCAACGGCATCGCCGCCGACGGCAACGCCTTCGCCGAAAACCTGTTCCGCATGAGCGGCGACTGGATGAAGGGCACCGAAGTCCAGGTGCCGAGCCGTACCCTGAGCCCCGGGCGCCTCGACGTGGCCGGGCGCAGCCTGCGCCTGGTCGCGCTCGACGGCCACACCGGCGCCGATCTGGTCATCGACGACGAGGCGAGCGGGGTGATCTTTGCCGGCGACCTCGTCTTCAACGGCCGGGCACCGACCACGCCGCATGCCGACGTGGCGCACTGGCTGGCAGCGCTCGACCGGCTGGAGGCGCTGACCCGCGAATCGGGCTTCAAGCTCCTGCTGCCCGGCCACGGCAAGCCGACGAGCGATGCGGCGCCGATCCGCCAGACGCGGGCCTGGCTGAGCTGGCTGACGGCCGCCATGCGCGAATCGGCAAAGTCCGGGCTGGACATGAACGACGTGCTGGCGCGACCGCTGCCCGCCGAGTTTGCCGACATGCCGCTGGCCGCCACCGAATATCGCCGCTCGGTCGGGCATCTCTTCCCGGCCGCCGAGCAGGAAGCGCTGGGGGGCAAGCCATGACGCCGGGTGTCCTCGTCGAGGTGCCGTCGGTGCCCATGATCAGCCGGAAGTTCTGGGCCATTCTTGGCTTGTCCGTGCTCTTTCACGCCGCGCTGTTCGCCCTGACCTCGTGGCAGCGCCAGCATGGGCCGGTCGCCTTGCCGGCGATCATCGCCTCGATCCGCCTGAATCCCGTTGCCGAATCCGGACCCGTTGCCGCCGCATCCGCGCCGGCAAGTGTCCCCCAGAAGGCCCGGCAGAACCCGCAACCCACGGAGCAACGGACGCCTCCGCGTGTTACGCAGCCTGCCGGGCCGGCCAATGTGCCGGCCCAAACCGCCTCGCCGTCGATGGCTTCGTCCGGCGAAAGCGTCGCGCCTGTCGCGGCCGCCGCACCGGTTGCCGAGGCGGCGCGCCCGGCGCCGGCGGCTGCCCAGGCGCGGCCGCAGAGCGAAATCCTCGATCACTATCGCCAGCGTCTCGGCGAACTGTTCGCCCGCCATCAGGAATACCCGCGCATCGCCGCCATGCGCGGCTGGGAGGGCGAGGTCCGCCTGCGCCTGAAAGTGGCGCGCCGGGGCAATCTGCTTGGGGTCGCCCTCGACCGCTCGAGCGGTTTCGAGGTACTCGACCAGCACGCGCTGGCCATGCTCGAAGCCCTGGCCGGCTTGCCGCCGCTGCCCGAAGCGCTCGACAGCAACGAAATTCAAGTCGTCGTACCGATCAATTACAAACTCAAAAAAACAACATGAAGAGACAAAGCCCCAAGCGCTCGCTGATCGCCATTGCCCTCTCCGCCGCCTTCGCTCCGGCTTTCGCGGCCGAACCGGTCGTCACCACGGCCACCGTCGAAGTCGTCGGCACCACGCCGCTGTCCGGCATCGGTGTGCCGCGCCTGCACCTGCCGGCCAACGTCCAGTCCTTCGACGATCAGCGTCTAGAGGAAATCGAAAGCCTCAACATCGCCGAGCAGATGGTGCGTCAGATGCCGTCCGTAACGGTCAATGAAATCCAGGGCAATCCGTACCAGGTCGATCTGAACTACCGTGGCTTCACGGCGTCGCCGCTGCTCGGTACGGCGCAGGGTCTGTCCGTCTACGTCGATGGCGTGCGCGTAAACGAGCCGTTTGGCGACACGGTGAACTGGGATCTGATACCGCATTCGGCCATCGCCGGCATCGATCTCGTGCCCGGTTCCAACCCGGCCTTCGGCCTCAACACGCTGGGCGGTGCGCTGTCCATGCGCACCAAGAGCGGCTTTTCGCATCCCGGTGGCAAGATCGAGCTGTCCGGGGGCAGCTTCGGGCGGACCAACACCGAACTCGAATACGGCGGCAACAACGGCACCTTCGGCTGGTACGGAGCCGGCGACTGGTTCCGCGAGGACGGCTGGCGGGATCACTCGCCGTCCGACGTCAAGAGCTTCTTTGGCAAGCTGTCCTTCCGCAATACCGCCGGCGAGGCCGACCTGACGCTGACCAAGGCGCGCAGCCGGCTGGTCGGCAACGGCCTCGTCCCGCAGTCGCTGCTTGCCGAGCGTCGCCAGAACATCTTCACGTACCCCGACGAGACGCGGAACGACCTCACCCAGCTTGCCCTCAACGGCAAGCTGTGGCTCAGCGACACGCAGAGCCTCTCCGGCAGCGTCTATCATCGCCGGACCAAGACGCGGACGCTGAACGGCGACATGAACGACGACTACGAAACCGACTACGAAAACTGGGTGACCGGCGGCATGGTCGGCCCGGCGCCGGATGAAACCGGGGCCAACAACCGGACGCGGACAACCCAGCGCGGTACGGGCATCGCCGGCCAGTGGAACTTCAGCAGCAAGCAGCACCAGCTCGCGGTCGGCGCTTCGTACGACCAGGCGCGCATCGACTTCCAGCAAACGCAGGAACTGGGCGAACTCGACGCCACGCGTGGCGTCAGCCATCTGGCGCCGCTGACCGTCGAGAACCAGATCAACGGCAAGACCAGCACGGCTAGCGTTTTTGTGACCGACACCTGGTCGCTGCTGCCCAACCTGCACCTGACCGGCTCGGCGCGCTACAACATGAGCCACGTCACGACCTTCGACGAACTCACCCGCACCGCGCCCAACCTCGACGGCGACCACAAGTACCACAAGCTCAACCCGGCCCTCGGCCTGAGCTGGCAGATCGTCCCGGTGCTCAACGCGTACGCCGGTTTCAGCCAGGGCAACCGCGTGCCGACGCCGATCGAGCTTGGCTGTGCCGACCCGGCCAATCCCTGCACCCTGCCCAATTCAATGGCCGCCGACCCCTACCTCAAGCAGGTCGTCGCCCGCACGCTCGAAGCCGGCCTGCGCGGCAAGCTGGCCGGCGACACGAACTGGAACGCAGGCGTCTTCCGCACCATGAGCAGCGACGACATCCTGTTCGTCGGCACCTCGACCAGCGCCGGCTATTTCACCAATTACGGCAAGACGTTGCGCCAGGGCCTCGAACTCGGCCTCAACGGCAACCTGCGCCGCGTCGACTGGTACGCCAACTACACCTGGCTGCAGGCCACCTTCCGCTCCGACGCCTGCCTGCTCGGCGCCAACAACAGCACGCGCGGCACCTCCGCCGAATGTACGGCAGCCGGCCAGGACGACGAGATTCTCGTCAAGAAGGGCAATCGCATTCCCGGTCTGCCGCAGCACAGCCTCAAGCTCGGCCTGGCCTGGCGCGTGACCGACTGGCTGCGCCTGGGCGGCGACGTGCAGGCCTTCTCCGGCCAGTACGTGCGCGGCAACGAAAACAACCAGCACCGGAGCGGCACCTATACCGACGCGCTGGGCAGCACGCGCACCTTCGACGGCCCGGGCAAGATTCCCGGTTACGCCATCCTCAACCTCAACGCCGAAGCCAACCTGGGCGGCGGCTGGCAGTTGTTCGCCAAGGTCAATAACGTGTTCGACAAGCATTACGCCACGGCCGGCGCGCTGGCCGAGAACCCCTTCGTCGGCGGCAGCTTCCAGGCCAATCCGGACGACTGGCGTCGTGAAACCTTCGTCGCGCCGGGCGCGCCGCGTGCCGCCTGGATCGGTCTGCGCTATGCCTTTGGCGGGGGAGGCGAAAAGTGACATTTCAAATTTGGCCCTTTTTTCCGGTTGACCGTGCAAGCCTGCGGTTGAGCCTGCACACCCGCGTCGGCCTCGTCCTCACCGGGTTGGCGGCCTGCCTGTTGCTGGTGATGGCCGGTTTCTGGCTGCACGCCACGCGCAACGCCATCCATGAAGAGGTGGAGGCGGCGACGCGGGTATCCGAGCAATGGCTCAAGGCCGTCATCGGCGAGATTCAGGATGTGCCACCGATTGCGAGGGGAGAACGTCTGCTCGGCGTCGCCCGCGCCATCGGCCGGGTGCGCGCCAACGAACTCGACATCCGCAATGCCGCCGGTGAAACGATCTACCGCTCGCCGGCGCCGACCTACAAGGCCGGCCGGGCAGCGCCGGCGTGGTTTGCCGACCTGCTGGCCAGCGGCCTGCCGGTGCGCACCTTGGCCATCGACGGCTACAACCTGAGCCTGCGCCCCGACGATTCGCGCGCCATCCTCGACGCCTGGGACGATCTGGCGGCCATGGCCGGCTGGGCAGTGGCCTTGCTCGCCGCGCTCTTCGTCGCCACCCGCACGGCGCTGGGCCGGGCCCTGAGTCCGCTCGCCGAGATCATGCGCGCCCTCGACCGCACCGGTCGCGGCCGTTTCGATACCCGCCTGCCTGTTTTCGCGACGCCGGAACTCGGCCGCATCTCGCGCGCCTTCAACGGCATGGCCGACCGCCTCGGCGAAGCGGTGGACGAGAACGTTCGTCTCGAAAGCGCCCGCGAGGTCGATCGCCAGATGCACGCCCGGCTCGAGGAAGAGCGCCGCGTCATCGCCCGCGAACTGCACGACGAGCTGGCCCAGGGCATTACCGCCGTGCGCGCGCTGGCCGGCGCCATCGTCCAGCGCACCGCCGACGCACCGTCGCTGCATGTGCCGGCCCAGGGCATTGTCGCCGTCACCGGCGAGATGCAGGACGGCGTGCGCAACATCCTGCATCGCCTGCGTCCAGCCGCCGGCAACACACTGGCCGCCACGCTCGAACGCCAGCTCGCCGGCTGGCAGGTGCAGCATCCGGAAATCGCCCTCAACAGCCGCCTGGTCATCGGCGAGCAAGCCGTGGCCGACGACCTGGCCATGACCGTCGTCCGCATCGTCCAGGAAGGCCTGACCAATGTCGTGCGCCACGCCCGGGCGACGCAGGTCGACCTCGCCGTGACCCGTGTCGCCGGCTGGCTGCAACTGACGCTGGCCGACAACGGCGTCGGACGTTCCGCCCAGCCTTCGGCGCAGCGCGGTTGCGGCCTCGGCCTGGCCGGCATGGGCGAACGCATCGCCGCCCTGGGCGGCCATCTCGAATTCGAAACGGCAGCCGGCGGCGGATTCTGTATCCGCGCCTGCCTGCCCGACTCTCTCCTGCAAGCATCCCCGGAGGCATACGCATGAACAACCCACTGCAAGGCAAGCGCATCCTGCTCGCCGACGACCACGCCATGGTTCGCCTCGGCTTCCGCTGTCTGCTCGAAGGGGCGGGCGCCACGGTGGTCGGCGAGGCCGAGAACGGCGAAAGCGCCGTCCGCCTCTACGCCGAAACCAGCCCGGATGTCGTCGTGATGGATGTCTCGATGCCCGGCATCGGCGGCCTCGCCGCCCTGGAACGGCTCATTGCCTGGGAGGCCAAAGCCCGGGTGCTGATGCTCTCGGCGCACAACGACGACATCGTGCCGGTGCGCGCCCTGCGCCTCGGCGCCCGTGGCTACCTGTGCAAGCGGGCATCGCCGGAGGAATTCCTGCGCGCCGTCGGCCAGGTGGCGAGCGACCGCCGTTACCTCGACCCCGAACTGGCGCAGGCCGTCGCGCTGGCCCAGCTGTCCGGCTCGGCCAGCCCGGTCGAGACGCTGACCGAGAAGGAACTGGCCGTCTTCATGAAGCTGGCAGAGGGGCGCTCGGTCAATGACGTAGCCGAGGATTTCTGCCTGAGCCCGAGCACGGTCGGCACGCACCTCTACCACATCAAGCAGAAGCTCAACGTGCAGAACGCCGCCGAGCTCACGCTGGTCGCCGTGCGCAACGGTTTGATCGAGGCGTGAGCCAACCAGCGAGAGGCCAATGAAAGTCGAACCGATCGATCATCTTTATCCCGAATGCCGGGCGCGCTGCATCCGGCAGATGGCCGTCGGCGACGGGCACATCCTGCACGTCGAGGAATGCGGCCCGATTGACGGCATTCCCGTCCTCTTCCTGCACGGCGGTCCGGGGGGCGGTTGTCTGCTGGAACATCGCCGGCTGTTCGATCCGGCCGTCTTCCGCGTGGTCCTGGTCGACCAGCGCGGGGCGGGGCGCAGCCTGCCGAGCGGCGAACTGGAGGCGAACACGACGCTCGACCTGGTGGCCGATCTCGACTACGTGCGCGAGGCGCTGGGCATTCCCGGCTGGATCGTTTTCGGCGGTTCGTGGGGCAGCCTGCTTGGGCTGGCCTACGCCCAGATCTTCCCGGAAAGTGTCCATGGGCTGGTCTTGCACAGCATCTTCCTCGGTTCGCGCGAGGAGATCGTGGCCTACGCGAGCGGCCTGGGCAGTCTGTTGCCGGCCGACGAGCAGGATGACCCGCTGGCCGCCTTCGCGCGGCGCATCCTCGGTGAGAACGCCCAGACGGCCAGCCTTGCTGCCCGCATCTGGCTCAACTACCAGCGCAAGCTGATCGGCAAGCCACCGCTGCCGGCCGAGCCCGATGCCATTCAACTGGCCAGGGCGCGCATCCAGATGCATTACCTGAGCCGCGACTGTTTCCTCGTGCCCGGGCAATTGCTGGCCGGCATCGATCGCATTCGCCACCTGCCTGCCGTCATCGTCCAGGGGCTGGCCGATCCCGTCTGCCCGCCGGTGGCTGCCGAGCAATTGCACCGCGCCTGGCCCGATGCGACCTGGGTGCCGGTGCCTGATGGCGGCCACGATGTGCTGACGCCGGCCATGGCGCGCGCCTGCGTCAAGGCGCTGGGCTGGATCGCCGCCTGCGAAGAGGTTTGAGTCAGCCCGGCTGCGTGCTCAGCCACTTGAGCAGCGTGGCGTAGAGCACGTCGGGATCGACGGGCTTGGTCACGAAGTCGTTCATGCCGGCTGCCAGGCAACGATCCTGATCCTCGCCGAAGGCGTTGGCCGTCATGGCGAGGATGGGCAGGGTCGGTCGGCTCGGCAGGGCGCGAATCCGTCGCGTCGCTTCCAGGCCGTCCATGCGTGGCATCTGCATGTCCATGAGGATCAGCGCGTACGGGCAGGGCTGCGCGTCGCGCATGATTTCCACGGCTTCCATGCCGTCGCAGGCGATGTCGACCTTGAGGCCGACTTCGTTGAGCAATTCCTGGCCGACTTCCTGATTGATCTCGTCGTCTTCGACCAGCAGCAGCCGCGTTCCCGCATACGAATGGGCAAGGACGGTTTCGGGCGATTCGCCATGCTGGACAGCAGGTGACACCTGGCCCAGCGGCGAGCCCCGGTCCAGGCAGGCGCTGAACCAGAAGGTGCTGCCCCGGCCCGGTGCGCTGTCGGCGCCGGCTTCGCCGCCCATCAGTTCGGCCAGTCGCCGGGTAATGGCCAGGCCCAGGCCGGTGCCGCCAAACTGCCGGGTTGTCGAGCTGTCGGCTTGCTGGAACGGGGTAAACAGCCGGGACAGCACATCGGGCGAGATGCCCATGCCGGTGTCGATGACTTCGAAGCGCACCCAGATCGAATCCTGATTTTCTGCCAGTTTCAGCGTACGCAGCGTGACGGAGCCGCGATCCGTGAATTTGACGGCATTGTTGGCCAGGTTCAGGAAGGCCTGGGTGAGCCGGGTGATGTCGCCATAGACGTCGCGCGGCAGTTCGTCGAGTTCGACCCTGAGCTGGATTCCCTTGAGGCGCGCGGTCTCGGAGAGCATCGAGACGATGTTGCTGGCCAGGCTGCGCAGGTCGACCTCGCGCTTTTCCAGGATGAGGTGGCCGGCCTCGATTTTCGAGAAATCGAGAATGTCGTTGATGATGGCCAGCAGGTGTTCGCCCGAGCGGCTGATTTTTTCCAGTTTGTCGATCTGGTCGTTGGTGGCTGCCTTCTTTCGCAGCAGATAGGTCAGCCCGATGATGGCATTGAGCGGCGTCCGGATCTCATGGCTCATGTTGGCCAGGAACTCGCTCTTGGCCTGCGTCGCCGATTCCGCTTGCTGGCGGCGCTGGCGTTCGTCGATGGTGGTGATGCCGTAGCCGAGGTTGTGGGCCAGTTCTTCGAGCAGTTCGACTTCATCGGGCACGAAGGCATCGGGTGACGACGAGTAGATCATCAGTGCGCCGAGCACCCGGTTCTTGCCGATCAGCGGCAGGGCAATGCTCGACTGGTAGCCGCAGGTGATGGCCCGATCCCGCCAGGGCGCCATCTTCGGATTGTTGAGGAAGTCGTTGTTGACCTGGGTGACTTTCGTCCGGATGGCGAGCCCGGTCGGCCCCTGGCCGAGCGGCGAGGTTTCGCTCCACGAGATGCGGATATTGTCGAGGTAACCTTCCTCGAAGCCCCAGTGGGCGAAGGGAAACACCGTTTTGTTAGCATCATCCATGGCGTAGCCGACCCAGGCCATGAGGTAGTCGCCGGATTCGCAGAGCTGGTGACAGACCTCTTCGAGCAGCTGTTGTTCATCCTCGGCGCGGAACAGCGCGATATTGCAGTCGGAGACCAGGCGCAAGGCGCGGTTGGCCATCCGGCTCGTCTGCTCGGCCAGGACACGCTCGGTCACGTCGCGCGAAATGACGATGAAGGATGACAGGACATGGTCCGGGCTGATTTTCCGGGCGACCGAGAACTCCAGCCAGTGCAGCGCATGGTGCTCCATGAAGGAGAACATGCGGCCGTAGTCGCTGCCGTCTTCCAGCGCGACGGCAAAGGACTCGTCGACGGTCTTTGCCGCTTCGGGCGGCAGGAAGTCATGGTAGTTGCGCCCGATGAGCTCGGCCGGAGCCCGGGTGATCGGCGAGCTTCGGGTCGTCCGGGCGTCGAGTACCAGGCCATCCTCGCGGATTTCGAGGAGCAGGTCGGGAATGGCTTCGAGCGTGGCTGCCAGGCGCTCGTTGGCGGCCCGGGTTTCCTCCTGGGCGGCCTTCAGCGAGTCGAGCGTCTTTTTCAGGTTGGCCGTGCTGGCGCGGACCCGGCAGTGCAGCATGCGGTTCCAGGCGAGCAGGGCAAGGCCCATGACGATCAGCGTGAGCAGGCTGATGCCGGCATATTGCAGGTAGAGCGGGGTGTCGTTCAGGACGACCGCAATCGATGACGTCGGCGCGGGCTCCGCTGCGTCCCCGGCCATGGCCGAGGCACAGCACAGCAAGGCGCCGAGGAGCGCCGTGTGCAGGCCAGGCCTGTTCGAGATGCCATTGATCGATAAGGAAAACACGATTCCTCCGCCCGCTCATTCTTGCCTATCTGTTTCAGTATAGGCTCCGAATTATGCAAGCGCCATAGGCGGAAAGTTAGGCTGGCAGGCTCATTCGCCTGTTTTTGCCAAACGCGGCTATGATGGAACGCATGCTGACCATCGAAATCGTCTCCGACCTTGTTTGCCCGTGGTGTTTCATCGGGCTGCGCCGTCTGGATGCCGCCATCGCCGAGGTGCGTCGTGAATTGCCGGACTTCGACTGCGTCAAGCGCTGGCGCCCGTTCTTCCTGAATCCCGACACGCCGCCTGAAGGCGAGCCCTACCGGCCGTTTCTGGAAAAGAAATTTGGCGGTCCGGCGGCGGTCGATGCCTTGTTCGAGCGGGTCCGCGCCGCTGGTCGGCCGTGGGGCGTTGAATACGCCTTCGAGAAAATCGAGGTCCGCGCCAACACCCTGCAGGCCCACCGGCTGATCCATTGGGCGCAGCAGCGCGGCGATGCCCGTCCGCTGGTCGAGCGCCTGTTCATCGGCCAGTTCCAGCGCGGCGAGCATGTCGGCGATGTGGCCCTGTTGCTGCAGGTTGCCGTCGAATGTGGCTATCCCGGCGAGGAAGTGGCCGCCTATCTCGCGTCGAGCCAGGACGTCGATGCCGTGCGCGCGATGGAAGCGGAGGGTCGCCAGGCCGGCATCCGGCAGGTGCCGACCTTCATCATCGATGGTCGGCTGGTCGTGATCGGCGCCGAAGATCCGGCCGTCCTTGCGTCGGCCATCCAGCGCGCGCTGGCGGATCGACGGCCGTAAAAAAGCCGGCGTCGGCCGGCTTAAGTCTTACTTCGCGATGTCGAGCAGCTCGACTTCGAAAATCAGCGTCGAATTGGGTGGAATGCCCGGCACGCCACGGCTGCCGTAAGCCAGGTTGGGCGGGCAGACGAGCTTGGCCTTGCCGCCGACCTTGATTTTCTGGACGCCTTCGGTCCAGCACGGAATGACGCGGTTGAGCGGGAAAGCCGCCGGTTCGTTGCGCTTGTACGAACTGTCGAATTCCTGGCCGTTGGTCAGCGTGCCGCGATAGTGCACCCTGACCGTGTCGCTGGCCTTCGGGCTGGCGCCGCTGCCTTCCTTGAGCATCGTGATGCCGATGCCGGAATCGGTGACGACTTCGTTCGGTTCGGCGGCAACGGCCGGTAAGGCCAGGGCGAGGAGCAGGGCGGCGCTGGCAACTGGGAGTTTCTGCATGGCGGGACTTTCCTGTGAGGTTGAAAACGGACCAGCGCGCACGTTAGCGGGAAGTGGTGTTGAAGGCAATTCTGGCTAGTGAAATAGCGATCCTTGCTCACGCTGCGGCACGAAAGCGTTTAATGGGACTAGGAAAAGCAAAACAGACCACGCATTTTCAATACTGTGGTCTGTTTGGCGTGAACCGATTGATGCTTGGTACGTTTAGAGTTTGGTTGTGTCTCAATTATCAGTTCGACGTCGACGTGCGACGAAGCCGATGAGGCCGAGACCGGCAAGGAACATGGCGTAAGTAGATGCTTCAGGAACGGGGGCAATGCCAGCTTGAAGTCCCAGAATTTGGATGCCAGGGGTAGAAGAGGTTACCTCTGCATCGAACGTTGAGCCGAAATCGCTCAAAGCAGTCATTCGCAAAAACCCATTTGCTCTGGCTTCTGTGACGAGGCTGCCCATGAGCATGAGCGTGTCGCCAACATGGCTGTCCATCGAGAGAACAATCGGCCCAGTGTTGATGGTGTGAATCCGCATGCTGGACGGGCTGCCTGGAACCTCAACAAGAGGAACCGGAGATATGGTTTTGTCGTAACTTTCGTTGCTTGCCAGATCGGTCCATGTCGAAGCCCCGTCCGTTGAATAGCGACCGAATGACGAATAGGTGTCAGTGCGAACGTCGTATGCAGGTTCGGTGTAATAACCGTAGGTCGCATCGCCCTGGTAATGAAATGCAACCGTCGGAGTGTCTTGCCCGTCTGCGAAAACCTTGTAGTCCATCGTGGCAGATGTTGCAGCTGCATATCCATAGGTATTGGGAAATATATGGCCAACCCCGACTGGATAGTGCGAATTGCCCACAACCATCGTCCCATCGAGATGTAGCGTGAAATTCAGCGTTATGGGATCGCCCGCATTGAGCCCCGACGTTCCGGCGCCTACGGTGATCAAATGTCCGTTGTAGGCACTTTTCAGGATGGCGTTGTATTCAGTTCCACCACTTGACGACACCGCGACCGATGAGCGCAGGGTTTGCATAGATGGCTCGGTCATGGCAAAGGCACTGTGTGCCCCGACGTTGGTTGCGGACCAGTTGAACAGATTGCCCGATGTGACACTTGGAGCACCGAATGTCTGGGCAATTGAACCAGGAATCACTGAGTCATGCTCTGTGTGCAAAACTCCGCCGGAATATTCGTCAGCAGTCAAATACACAGTTGTGTTGGTGTCTGCGAAACCTGCATGGGCTGGTCCGCATGCAAGGAAAAAAGCGGATAGGCACACTGGAATCATGCCATGTGTTGCAAGTTTACGTTTGCTGATGGTGTTCATTGTTATCCCCAACGGAAGTGCTTTTTTAGCCCTTGTGAAGCACAGAATATGAATGATGAATGGGAGCTATGTTCCATGAAATTCGGATAATTGCAATAGTCCATTCATACCAATCCGGAGGGGCTGGAGTTGAGGAAACCGCGCTTTTGGTTCCGCTACCAAGGCGTATGGCGGTAGATCAGGATGTAAATGCCGAAGCCGATTTCGAACAGGCCGATGAGGATGGCGGGAAATCCCTCGACGAAGTGCTCGACGTCGCCGTGCCCGTGACGATCCCGGTTTCCCCAGAGATTGACTGAAAAGTTGGCTTCACGGGTCACGATGCTGCGCACGCCGAGAACGATGAAGATCAGGCCGAAGAGCAGGATCAGGGTTTTCTGCAGCATGGTTTCCTCGCTGGATTAGTTAGCGGGTACGGTGCGGCTGCCGGCCCAGGCGCGCAGGGCGGCGATCTGCTCGGCCATGACGACGGACAGGGGTTGCGTCTGGGTGATGGCGTTTTCGATGTCGGCCTGGTTGATGCCGCGCTTTTCGGCATGGCCGGCGTAGGCGGCGGAGATGATGGCCTGCTCGATTTCGGCGCCGGAGTAGCCGTCGGCCAGTTCGGCCAGGCGTTCGACGGAGAAGGCGGCCAGGTCGAGCTTGCGCTTGGCCAGGTGGATGCCGAAGATCTGGCACCGGGCAGCGTCGTCGGGCAGGTCGACAAAGAAGATTTCGTCGAAGCGCCCCTTGCGCAGCAATTCGGGCGGCAGCGAGCTGATGTCGTTGGCCGTGGCGACGATGAACACGGGTTCTTCGCGCTCGTTCATCCAGGTCAGCAGGGTGGCGAGCATGCGCCGCGAGACGCCGCCATCGCCGTCGCCGCTGTCGGTGGCCAGGCCTTTTTCGATTTCGTCCATCCACAGCACGCAGGGCGCGATGGTGCGGGCGATGTTCAGCGCGTTGCGCAGGTTGGTTTCGCTTTCGCCGTGGAATTTGCCGTACAACTGCCCGAAATCGAGGCGGAACAGCGGCAGTTGCCAGGAACCGGCGACGCATTTGGCGGCCAGGCTCTTGCCGGCACCCTGCACGCCGAGGAGCAGGACGCCCTTGGGCGGCGGCAGGCCGGGCGCGTTGTCCGGCGAGATGAAGACCTCGCGGCGAATCTTTAGCCACTGCTTGAGGCGGCTCAGGCCGCCGATTTCATCCAGCGTCGGCACCTCGGTTTCCAGCGTGAGCAGTTCGGCGGATTCCATCATCTGGTGCTTGTGGCGCAGCACGCGATTGATGTCGGCGGCCGTCACGGCGCCGTCGTCATGGATCGACATGCGGCACAGCTTGCGTACATCGCTTTCGGTCAGGCCGCTCAGGTGCTGCGTCATCAGGCTGATCGACTCGCGCGAGGCGGCGACCTTCTGGCCGGATTGATCGGCCCATTTCCCGGCTTCTTCCTTGAGGATGGCGAAAACCCGTTCGCGGCTCGGCAATTTGGGTTCTAGCACGGCCGCTACTTTTTTCAGGTCGTCGGGCAACTCGAAGTCGGGCGTGATCATGACCATCATGCGCCCGGAATCCATGGCCATGATGTCCTTCACCAGGCGAATGACCGTCGGGTCGGCGAGGAAATGGTGGGCGTCGAAGAAGACGTAGATCGAATTGTTGGGCGAGGTCATGACGTGCCGCAGCGCGTCGGGGATTTCCTCGGTGTTGTAGACCGGCTTGCGCGTGCTGCCTTCGCGCAGTCCCGCGGTGACGCTCCACGTCGTCACGCTGCGCCCGTTGAGCAGGGCGAAGCGGTCGAGCATCGCCAGGATGCGCTGCTCCTCGTGGGAATTGATGATGACCAGCCCCTGTTTCTGGAGCAGGAGCTCTTCTAGCCTGGCAAGGTCGTCCATCCGCGATCAGTCCTGAATGAAATGAAAACGGCGCACTCTAGCCCAGAGTAATTCCATTTGTCATGCATTCTGCTTGGATTTTTCGCTTTGGGCGCCTGATCGATGGGGCTTTGGATGTGCTTTGACGGTCAACCGGAAATTTTGCCCAAAATTGAAATCGTGCCGCGCCCGATTCGCGTTGGGCGGGGACGACGGGGAGCGGTTTTTCCGTTGAGCCCGGTTGGAGGTGAAGCGCATCAATGGCTAACTTTCCTTGCCAGCTATGCGATTTGCATCTAGCCTTTTAGAGTCAGTTCAGCGCGCAGCGCGTCTGCCCAACCCGTTCCGGAGATCATCATGAAACCCAATTCTTTCGCCCTGATACTGGGCCTGGCCCCGCTTTTTCTCATGTCGTCTGCAGTTTCGGCGCACGAATCGACGGCGTGCCAGCCCGCCATTTCCTTCGTTGAATTTCCGACGCCCGATCTCATGCATGGCGGCAGTTTGACGGTCAAGGGCAAGCTGACGCTGCCTGACCGTTGCCGCCGGCATTCCCGGCACCCCGTGCCGGCCGTGGTGATCCTGCATGGCTCGGCCGGTGTCGATTTTCGCGGCGCCTTTTATGCCGACGCACTCAACGAGGTCGGCATCGCCACGCTGGAAATCGACATGTGGGAAGCCCGCGACGTGGCTGGCGCGACGAATCGCCCGCCCTTACCGATGATGACGTACCCGGATGCGTTTGGTGCGCTCAATCTGCTCGCCGCCCGTCCAGAGGTCGATGCGGAGCGCATCGGCGTGCTCGGATTTTCCTGGGGCGGCGTCATCGCCATGGCGACGGCGACCGAGAACAATCAGGGGGCGAAATTCGGCTACGGCGATACGCGCTTCAAGGCGCATGTGGCCCATTACCCTCTGTGCTACGGCTACAACAATCCCTACATCCCGCATTCGGAGTTCGGCAGCCAGGCCGGCAATCCGCTGACCGGCGCGCCCATCCTGATCCAGATCGGCGATCGGGACGCCTATGACGAGAGCCCGCTGCCCTGCCGCCAGCTCAAGGCCAGCCTGCCGCCTGCCGAGCAGGCCGGGGTCGAGGTCGTGGCCTACGACAACGCCGAGCATGCCTGGGATCGCCTGATGGTGCCCATCAAGATTGACGACCCGTTTGCCCATCTCGGGCGCGGTGGCGAGGCGACGCTGACGCCCAATGTTGAACAGGCGTACAAGTCCCGCCACAAGGTCGTCCGCTTCTTCCTGCGCGCGCTTTGACGCGCTTGTCGTTCCAGCCGCCCGCCTGCCAAAGGGGGCGGGGGCTGGACGGCATCTCATGATTTTCATGAGTCTCTTTTGGCGATTGCTGCGTCGCCGGTTCTTTGCGCTCTGCCGATAATCAGTTCGAGGTCGCCTTTCACGGTCGACCGGAAAATTTGGCCAAAACTGAAATCCTGCACCGCACAGATAAAGACAAAATCATGAGACATACCCCGAAACGCCTTGCTGTCATCCTCGCCGCGACCTTTCCCTGCTTCGCCGCCGCTGCCGAAAATTCGCTGACCCTCGATTCGGTCGTCGTCAGCGGCAGCCGCGTCGAGCACAACACTTTCGACCTGCCCGCGGCGGTCGATGTCGTCGATGCCGAACGGATCGGTGCCGATCAGGCGCGGGTCAATGCTTCTGAGGCGCTCGTCGCGGTGCCCGGCATCACGGTGCAGAACCGCCAGAACTACGCGCAGGACCTGCAGATTTCGTCGCGCGGCTTCGGCGCCCGTTCCGCCTTCGGCGTGCGCGGCATCCGCCTGATTGCCGACGGCATTCCCGCTTCGATGCCCGATGGCCAGGGGCAGGCGGCGACCTTCAACCTCGACCGCGCCGAACGCATCGAAGTCCTGCGCGGCCCGATGGCGGTGGTGTACGGCAACCACGCCGGTGGCGTCATCCAGATGTTCACGCCGGATGGCAAGGGTTCGCCCACCCTCGAAGGCAGCTTCGTCGGCGGCAGCAACAACACCTGGAAGGAGGACGTCAGCCTGCAGGGCGAAATCGGCGGCCTGGGTTATGTCATCGACGCCTCGCATTTCACGACCGACGGCTATCGCCAGCACAGCAAGGCCGAGCGCGACCAGACCATGGTCAAGCTGACCTACCGCCCGAGCGTGGACGGCAAGCTGACCTTCATCGCCAACAGCTTCAAGCAGACGGCCGAAGACCCGCAAGGCCAGACCTGGGCCGGCTATCAGGCCAATCCGCGCAGCGTCGCGGCGGCGCCGCTGACCTACAACACGCGCAAAAGCATCGACCACATGCAGGGCGGGCTGACTTACGAGCACCGCTTTGGCGACCATTCCGTACTCGTCTCGGCCTATGCCGGACAGCGCTCGACACTGGCCTTCCAGTCCATTCCGAAAGCCACGCAACAGGCGTCGACCAGCCATTCCGGCGGCGTCATCGATTTCGACCGCGATTTCGCCGGCGCCTCGGCGCGCTGGATTGGTCGCTTTCAACTCGCCGGCGGCAAGCTGACGACGACGGCCGGCATCGAGTATGAGCAGGCCATCGACAATCGACGTGGCTACGAAAACTTCATCGGCACCACGCTCGGCGTCAAGGGTGCGCTGCGTCGCGCCGAAGAGGACCGCGTGGCGACCTTCGACCAGTACGCCCAAGCCGAATGGCAGGGCGAGCGCTGGACCTTCAGCGGTGGCCTGCGCCACAGCCAGGTCTCCTTCAACGTCAAGGATGCCTTCCTGAGCAATGGCGATGGTAGCGGCAACGTCAGCTATGAAAAAACGACCCCGACGCTGGCCGCGATGTACCGCCTGACGCCCTCGGTCAATGTCTACGCCAGCGCGGCGCGCGGTTTCGAGGCGCCGACTTTCAACGAGCTGTTCTACTCCGGTCCTGGTTTCTCGTTCAGCTACAACCTCAAGCCCTCCACCAGCACGCACTACGAGACCGGCCTCAAAGCCTTCGTCGGCAGCAGTTCGCGCTTCGATCTCGCCGTCTTCCAGATCGAAACCAAGGATGAACTGGTCGTCGATTCCGCCGACAGCGGCCGGACCAGCTACCGCAATGCCGGCCAGACGATGCGCCGCGGTCTTGAAACCGCGCTCGACAGCCGTTGGGCCAACAACCTTTCCAGCCGCGTCGCCTACACCTACCTCGATGCCCGCTACGACCAGCCCTTTACGAGCTCATCGGGGGTGATCAATGCCGACAACCGCTTGCCCGGTGTCGCCGCCCACACCTTGTTCGGCGAGCTGGCCTGGAAGCATCCGGCCAGCGGCTTCCACGCCGCCGTCGAAGGCATCGCCCGCAGCAAGGTCTATGTCGAGGACACCAACACGCGGCAGGCGGCGCCCGGCTACGCCATCGCCAACCTGCGCTTCGGCGTCGATCGCAAATACGGCGCCGTCAATCTGCGCACCTTCCTCCGCTTCGACAACGTGTTCGACCGCCAGTACGTCGGCTCGGTCATCGTCGGCGACGGCAACAGCCGCTACTACGAAGCCGCGCCGGGCCGCACCTGGCTGGCCGGCATCAGCGCCCGCTACAGTTTCTGAGCCCCTCCATTCCAAGCGCTCAAGCCCGGCCCCGGCCGGGCTTTTTTCTGCCTGTTGAAACGCTGAACACTGTTTCGTTTTGGCTCAGCGGCGCAGCAATTGTCCAGAAAATGAACGTCCCGGACGCTCTGGCAGACTTTCACGGTCAACCGGAAAAAACGCCCAAAATCAAAGTCCTGTCAGGATTTCCGGGAAAACTAACGAACGTTTTATCGGCCTGGCACGCCCTTCGCAATCGTTAGTGGCGAACACTGTCCTCCATCAGGAGGGGGGAGATTCGAACGAGGCGGAAAACGCTTCGGGGGTTTATTCACACAAAGATGATTGAGGAGCAATTCAATGCAGAAAAAACTGATCGCACTGGCTGTCGCTGCAGCAACGTCTGGCGCCGCGTTTGCACAAACCAACGTCACCATCTACGGTACCGTCGACATGGGCTATCTGCACCGTGGCGGCAATAGCGGCGGTGTCCAGAACACGCTGGGTTCGCATAACCTGCAAAGCAACTCCGCACAAAGCGCCATTGGCTTCAAGGGTATCGAGGACCTGGGCAACGGCCTGAAGGCGCTGTTTGATTTGCAATACCGCATCACGCCGGACTCCAATACCGGACTGGGGACCGCCGGCCATCAATACGTCGGCCTGACGGGCGGTTTCGGTACCGCCGTTGCCGGCTACCTCGACGGCATCCGTTACGGCATCTACGGCAAGTACAACCCGTTCGGCAACTACTCGGTGGGCAACTTCACGTCCATGACCACCCAGTATGACCGCGCGCAAAACGCCGTCGCCTACATTTCGCCGAGCTTCGCCGGCTTCACCGCGATTGTCGCCTACGCCACCAACACCCAATCCACCGAAGGCGGCCTGAACGCCGTACACGTTCCCGCTGGCCCAGCCGGTGGCAACAAGGGTGACGACCAGTTGTATTCGGTCAACCTGATCTACGCCAACGGCCCCCTGAGCATCGATCTTGACTACGAAACCACCCGCGCCGTCGGCTACGGCGATAGCCGCCTGTTCGTCGCAACCGCAGGTGCTTCCTACGACTTCGGCGTGGTCAAGATCTCCGGCCTCTACGACATCATCAAGGGCGACCGCAACTCCCTGATCGGCGGCAACATCGACCTCGATGCCACGACAGCCGGCTTGCAGAACCTCGGCAACCTGGCCGCGGATCAGCAATACAACCGCCGCAACTGGTTTGTCGGCGCAGCCGTTCCATTCGGCAAATTCAAGGGTCTCGTGAGCTATGGCCAGGTCAAGGACAAGACCCTGACCAATGCAGATGCCAGCAAGTGGGGTATCGGCGTTCGCTACGAGCTGTCGAAGCGTACCGAGCTGTATGCTGACTATGCACGTATCCGCAATGACGCCAATGCGCGGTTCACGATGAACCCGATGGGCAACAACTCCGGTACCAGCGGCGGTGTGAGCGGTATCGACTTCGGTATCAAGCACAACTTCTAAAACATGCTCGGCACACGCCGAGTTTTCAGGTCAGCGGCCGCATCGGCAGCCGCTGACCGTTCCTCACGGCCAGGGCAGCACTTTGCCCTTGCGCCGGATCTTCAGGACTGCGAGCATGAACACAGCTCAACAACCCAATCGGGGCCGAAAACCCTGATCGTCACATGATCCGACCGGCCAACGAACTCTTGCGTCAGATGGTCTCTTCACATCTGTTCGGGGCGCCTCGCGGGGTGCCCCTTTTTTTTGCTTTTTGCCTCTGCCTGCTCGGCCTGCCTTTTGCCGCGGTGGCAGACGACACCGTCGTCCTGCGCGTCACCCAGTCGACTTTCCGGGCGGCCCACGATGGCCTGATCGAAGCCATTGAAAGCGAAGGGCTGGTCGTTGGCAATGTGCTGCCGTTTCGCGACATGCTTACGCGCACCAGCCGGGACGTGGCGGGGATTCCCTACGGCGAGGCTGAAATTGTCCAGTTTTGTAGCAGCCTGCTGGCTGCCGACCTGGTGCGTGAGGCGCCGGAGCAGCTGACGCTATGCCCCCTGTCCATTGCCCTCTACAACCTGAAGGATGATGCGACCGAGATCCGCCTTGCCTACCGTTCTCCGGGCAGCGCGACCGCCGGGCGGCAACGTGCCGACGCACTCCTGCAGCGCATCGTCAAACGCGCGGCAGAACTGGCAAGACTGCGCTGGTAAGGAAGCAGGATCAGGCCCGGTGATTCATCAGGGCCTTGAGCCCATTGACGTTCAGAATCCGGATGTGTTTTTGCTGGACGGCGATATGGCCTTCTTCCTGGAAGCGCGAGAAGGCACGGGAAACCGTTTCCAGTTTCAGGCCGAGATAGCTGCCGATCTCCTCGCGCGTCATGCGCAGGTAGAACTCGGCGTGCGAAAAGCCGCGCGCCGTGAAGCGCTGCGACAGGTTGAGCAGAAAAGCGGCCAGACGTTCCTCGGCGCGCATCGTGCCGAGCAGCATCATGACACCGTGGTCGCGCACGATCTCGCGGCTCATCACCTTATGGAAATGATGCTGCAGCGTGTGAATCTCCCGCGACAAACCTTCCAGACGCGAGAACGGAATGGCGCAAATCTCGCTGTCTTCGAGCGCAATGGCATTGCACGTATGGTGTTCGGTGCTGATGCCGTCGAGGCCAAGCAGTTCGCCGGCCATCTGGAAACCGGTCACCTGGTCGCGGCCGTCTTCGAGCAGCACGTCCGTCTTGAAGAAGCCGCTGCGGATGGCGTAAATGGCGTCGAAGGCTTCGCCTGCTCGATAGAGGTGATCGCCGCGCTTGATCCGCCGACGGGTCGACACGAGGTCATCGAGCTTCTCGAGTTCTTCGAGGCTCAGGCCGAACGGCAGGCACAACTCGCGAAGGTTGCAATTCGAGCACGCCGTCTTGATGACGGACAGCGTGACCTCTTGATTTAGCGGGTGTGTGTGAGGCATTCGCAACCTGCGTTCGCTTGATCCATGTCAACCGAAAATTCGAACCTTCCGAACATAATCAGAGCTACTTTCAGTGGCTGGCCTAATGAATTTCGCAACAGAAAACCTCGTATTCGATCCCCAGATCATTCGCCGTTTTGATGTAAACGGCCCCCGATACACATCCTATCCGACGGCCGATCGCTTCGTGGAAGCCTTCGATTCCGAGGCTGCGAAGCTGTGGCTGGGCAAACGTAACATTGGCGGCATTAGCCGACCGCTCTCATTATACTTCCACATCCCCTTCTGCAACACTATTTGCTATTACTGCGCCTGCAACAAAATTATCACCAAGGATCACGGGCGTAGTGCCAAATATCTCCGGTATCTGGCAAAAGAGCTGGATATTCAGGCAGCAGCGCTGGAAGGGCGTGATGGCGAGCACGAAGTCATCCAGTTGCATTGGGGTGGCGGCACGCCGACATTCCTGTCGCATGACGAAATGCGCCAGTTGATGGGCGAGACGCGCAAGCACTTCAAATTGCTGGATGGTGGTGAATATTCGATCGAAGTCGATCCGCGCAAGGTCGATACGGCGACGGTCGCGCTGCTCGGCGAACTCGGCTTCAACCGCATGAGCGTGGGTGTGCAGGACTTCGACGAGCGCGTTCAGGTTGCCGTCAACCGCGTGCAGACCGAGGAAGAAACCTACAGCGTGATCCGCGATGCGCGCGCCAATGGCTTCAAGTCGGTCTCGGTCGATTTGATCTACGGCCTGCCGCACCAGACAGTCATGGGCTTCAACCGGACCATTGAGCGCGTCCTGGCCATGGATCCGGATCGCCTGTCGATCTACAACTATGCGCACATGCCGAGCATGTTCAAGCCGCAGCGCCGGATCAACGATGCCGATCTGCCGTCGGCCGATACCAAGTTGCAGATTCTGGCGCTGGCCATCAAGAAACTGACCGATGCCGGTTACGTCTTCATCGGCATGGACCATTTCGCCAAGCCGGATGACGAACTCGCCGTCGCCCAGCGTCAGGGCCGCCTGCACCGCAACTTCCAGGGCTATTCGACCTACGCCGACTGCGACATGCTGTCCTTCGGCATTTCGTCGATCAGCAAGGTCGGGCCGAGCTACTACCAGAACGTCAAGACGGCGGACGAGTATTACGATGCGCTCGATACCGGCACGTTGCCGGTGTTCCGTGGCATCGAACTGACTGCCGACGACATCCTGCGCCGCTCCATCATCCAGGCCTTGATGTGCCATTTCGAGCTGTCCATCGAAAGTATTGAAAGCGCCCACCTGATCGACTTCCGCAAGTATTTCGAAGCCGAACTGGAAGACATGAAGGAAATGGAACGGGCCGGCCTGCTCAAGATCGAGCGGGAGTGGATCACGGTCCTGCCACCGGGCCGTCTGCTGGTGCGCATCATTTCCATGGTCTTCGACAAGTATCTGCGGGCCGGTCGTCAGCGCGCGACCTACTCGAAAGTAATCTGACCGGTATGCAGCCAACAGAGCGGGCAGGTAAACTGCCCGCTTTGCTTTTGTAGATCCTGTTTGATGCCCGATTCCGGTTTTCTTGCCCTTTTCCTCGTCGGCCTGCTTGGCGGCACGCATTGTGTCGGCATGTGTGGCGGCATTGTCGGTGCCCTGTCGATGGGCGTCACGGCGCGCTGGTCCATGCATCTTGCCTACAACAGCGGTCGTATCCTTTCCTACGGTGCAGCCGGGGCGCTCGCGGGGGCGCTGGGTGCGGCCAGCATGGGGCTGGAGGGACAGGTTCCGGTCCGCATGCTTCTTTATTTCTTGGCCAATCTCATGCTCGTCGCGCTCGGGCTTTATCTGCTCGGGGTGACCCGGGCGCTGGCCTTTACCGAGCGGGCCGGGCAAAGCCTGTGGCGCTACCTGCAGCCGTTGACGCGGCGTTTCCTGCCGGCGCGCAGCATGGCTCAGGCTTTTCCGCTCGGCCTGCTCTGGGGCTGGTTGCCTTGCGGCCTGGTCTATAGCGCGCTGGCCAGTGCGCTGACGGCCGGTTCGGCAACGCGGGGCGGGCTGATGATGCTGGCTTTCGGGCTGGGCACCTTGCCCAATTTGTTGCTGGCCGGGATCGTGCTGGCGCGGTTGAACGAATTTGTCCGGCGGCCGGTCGTACGTAACCTGTCCGGCCTGTTGGTGCTAGGCTTCGGCTTGTATGGATTCATTGGCCTGTTCCGTTTGGCGGGATGGCTCTAGTTGGGAAGTGACATCATGAAAATCCTGTTGCCGGTTGATGGTTCCGAATGTTCCCTGCGCGCGGTCGATCATCTGATCACGCATGTCGGCTGGTTCCGCGACGTGCCGGAAATCCATCTGCTGCACGTCCATGCGCCGATTCCGATCGGCCGGGTCCAGGCGCATGTCGGCAAGGAAACCCTGCATGCCTACTATCTGGAAGAGGGTCAGGAACGCCTGCTTGAAGCGCAGAAGAAACTCGATGCGGCCGGGCGCTTCCATACGACGCACATCCACGTTGGCCAGCCGGCCGAGGTGATCGGCAAGATGGCCGGCGAACTCGCCTGCGAACTCATCGTCATGGGTTCGCGCGGCTGGAGCGGCGTGGCCGGGCTGGTCACGGGGTCGGTCGCCAGCCGCGTACTGCATCTGGCGCCTTGCCCCGTCCTCCTGGTCAAATGACCGAAGCGGGCACGGGGCGGGTCGTCGAGTTTGCCATCGGCGGCATGACCTGTGCCGCCTGTTCGGCGCGTCTGGAGAAGGTGCTGAATCGCCAGGCCGGCATGCAGGCCAATGTCAATCTGGCGGCCGAACGGGCGCGGGTGCGCCTGTCGGCGGGGGCGGACGAAGCCGCGGTCGTCGCGGCCGTGGCCAAGGCGGGATTCTCGGCGGCCGTCGTCGATGCGCAGACCCGGGCGCGCGAAAAGGCCGAGAAGCAGCGCATTTACCACAGCGAAATCCGGCGTTTCTGGATATCGGTTGCCTTGACCCTGCCGCTTGTCGGGCAGATGTTCTTCATGTTCGGCGAACACGGCCACCACAACGAATTGCCGCGCTGGTTGCAACTGGCGCTGGCGACGCCGGTCCAGTTCTGGATCGGCTGGCGTTTCTACGACGGCGCCTTCAAGTCCCTGCGCGGTGGCGGGGCGAACATGGATGTGCTGGTTGCTCTCGGGACGAGCATGGCCTGGGGCTTCTCGACGGTGGTGACGCTGTTCGGGCTCGATCAGCATGTCTATTTCGAAGGCGGCGCGGCGGTCATCACGCTGGTCCTGCTTGGCAAGCTGCTTGAAGCGCGGGCCAAGGCGCGGACCTCGGAGGCCATCGAATCGCTGATCCGCCTGCAGCCGAAGACGGCGCGCGTCGAGCGCGACGGGCAGTGGGTCGACATGCCGGTCGAGGCGTTGATGCCGGGCGATGTCTTCCTCGTTCGGCCGGGCGAAAGCGTGCCGGTTGATGGCGAATTGATCGACGGCGAATCGAGCGTGGACGAGGCGATGCTGACCGGCGAGAGCATGCCGGTGGCCAAGCGGGCCGGCGACAAGGTGTTCGCGGCCACGGCCAACGGCCAGGGCGCGATGCGCTGCCGGGCGACCGGCGTCGGCGAACACACGCTGCTCGCCGGCATCATCCGCATGGTCGGCGAGGCGCAGGGGTCGAAGGCGCCCGTGCAGCGGCTGGCTGACCGGATTTCGGCCATTTTCGTGCCGACGGTGTGCGCCATTGCGCTCGCCACCTTTGCTGGCTGGTGGTGGTACGCCGGCGACTTTGCCGAGGCGCTGGTCAATGCGGTTGCCGTGCTCGTCATCGCCTGTCCGTGCGCGCTCGGGCTGGCGACGCCGACGGCGATCATGGTCGGTACCGGGCAGGGCGCGCGGGCGGGCATTCTGGTCAAGAATGCCGAGGCGCTGGAGCGGGCCGAGAAGATTTCGGTGCTGGCGCTGGACAAGACCGGAACGCTGACCTGCGGCACGCCGCAAGTGACCGATGTCGTCGCCTTCGGCCTTGGGCGCGAGGAAGCGCTGACGCTGGCCGCCGCGCTGGAAGAAAATTCCGAGCATCCGCTGGCCCGGGCGATCGTCGCGGCGGATTTGACGGTCAACCGGAAAAAAGCCGCAAATTTCAAATCCACGCCGGGCCTGGGCGTCGAGGGCGAGGTCGATGGACGGCCATTGCGCCTGGGTTCGCCGGGCTGGCTGGGCCTGGCATCCGACGACGCGGTCGATGCCTTGCAACGGGCCGGCAAGACGGTGGTCGTGCTGGCCGAGGGCGAGACGGTGCTGGCGCTGTTTGCGGTCGCGGATGCCTTGCGGCCGACGTCGCGGGCGGCGGTCGAGCGCCTGCGCCAGCGTGGTCTTCGGATTGTCATGTTGACCGGAGACAATGTGGCCACGGCGGCCGCCATTGCTGCCGCGGCGGGGATCGACGAGTTCCGCGCCGGTATCCTGCCCGGCGACAAGGCGGCGGCCATCAATGAATTGAAGTCCGGCGGCGGTTTGGTGGCCATGGTGGGTGATGGCATCAACGATGCGCCCGCGCTGGCGGCGGCCGATGTGAGTTTCGCCATTGGTGCCGGCTCCGACGCGGCGGTGGAGGCGGCGGATTTGACATTGATACGCAGCGACCTGATGGGGGTGGTCGATGCAATCGACCTATCGGCGGCCACTTTGGGCAAAATTCGACAAAATCTTTTCTTCGCTTTCATCTACAATGTGATGGGAATTCCGCTCGCTGCCTTGGGTTTGCTGAATCCGGTGGTGGCGGGGGCTGCCATGGCGATGAGTTCGGTGTCTGTCGTCTCGAACTCGTTGCTGCTCAAGCGTTGGCGGTCCGGGCGATAATCTTGGGCCGGGGCAAAGGGTTGTGATGACCACGGGTGGCAGCGGGAAACGGGGCGGACAAACTATTGCCGGAGAGGGTGGGGGATGCGTGACATCAGAGCGTGATTCGTCGTCTTTCAACGAACGGGAAGCCATGTTCCGGACGACGATGGAGGCTGCGCAGGTCGGCATATTCGTCCTGCAGGATCTGCGCTTCAAGTACGTCAATCCTTTCCTGACCCGATTGTTCGGCTTCACCGAGGCCGACATGCTCGAACGCATGGGCCCGCTCGACCTCGTGGCGCCCGAGGAGCACGCCTTCGTGATCGAGCAGATGCATGCCCGCAGCAACGGCGAGATGGGCCATCAGTATGAAATTACCGCCTTGCGCAAGGATGGTACGGTATTTCCCGCCATGGTCTTCGGGGCGCCGTCAATCTACGACGGCCGGCCGGCCTCGGTCGGCACCCTGCTCGACATTTCCTCGCAAAAGGTGGCCGAACAACGCATCCGCGAACTGGCCGATTACGATGTCCTGACCGGGCTGCCCAATCGTCGCCTGTTGCGCGAACGCTTCATCCAGTTGCTGGCTGCGGCCGAGCGCGAAAGGAGCGAAATCGCCGTCGTCTTTCTCGATCTCGACCATTTCAAGCGGGTCAACGATTCGCTCGGGCACAGCGTCGGCGACGAATTGCTGTGCGAAGTGGCGCGCCGGCTGGACAGCGTGGTGCGCCGCATCGATACGCTGGCCCGCCTGGGGGGCGACGAATTCATTTTTGCCATGCCGGGCTTTCATGCGGCGGCGGCGACCGAGGTGGCACGTCGCCTGATCGACGTCTTTTCGCGGCCCTTCGAGATCGCCGGCCATGAGCTGACCATCACGGCGTCGCTGGGGATCGGCATCTACCCGCACGACGGGCTGGATCTGGAAACCCTGCTCAAGAACGCCGACACGGCGATGTACCGCGCCAAGGAAATCGGCCGCAATACCTTCCAGTTCTATTCCAGCGAGATGAACACGGCGACGCTCGATCGCCTGCTCATGGAAAGCAATCTGCGCCGGGCGCTGGCCCAGAACGAATTCATCCTGCAGTACCAGCCGCTGGTCAATCTGGAAACCGGAATCGTGATCGGCGTCGAGGCGCTGATTCGCTGGCAGCACCCGGATCTCGGCATGATCATGCCGGACAGGTTCATCCATGTGGCGGAAGAAACCGGCCTGATCAACCCGATCGGCGACTGGGTATTGTGCGAAGCCTGCCGGCAGGCCAAGGCCTGGTGCGACGAGGGCTTGCCGCCGATTGTCATGGCCGTCAATGTGGCGCCGGTGCAGTTCCGCCAGCCCGGTTTCGTTGAAATGGTCGCCGGCGCGCTGGCCTCGTCCGGGCTGGAGCCCGGCCTGCTCGAACTCGAACTGACCGAGCGGACCGTCATGCACGACGCCGACATCAACCTCGGGACGCTGTCGGCACTGCATCGCATGGGCGTCGAACTGTCGCTCGATGACTTCGGTACCGGCTATTCCTCGCTGGCCTATCTCAAGCGCTTTCCGGTCGGCAAGCTCAAGATCGACCGCTCCTTCGTCAACGACCTCGAAACCGACCCCGACGACTGGGCCATCGCCTCGACCATCGTCAGCATGGGCAAGAGCCTGCGCATGACGGTACTCGCCGAGGGCGTCGAAACGGCTGAACAACTGGCGCAATTGCGTAAAATGGGCTGCAATATGGCGCAGGGATATCTGTTCAGCCGGCCGACATCGCCCGCCGGCATTGCCGAAATCCTGCGTCTTCAACCCTTCGTCAACAGGTCATAACATGGAAAACACGGTCATCAAGGTCGGCGGCATGAGCTGCCAGGGCTGCGTCAAGAACATCACCGGCGTCCTCACCGGCCTGGCGGGTGTCGCCAGCGCCGAAGTGTCACTGGAAGCCGCCGAGGCGCGCGTTGCCTTCGATCCGCAGAGCGTGACGCGCGATGCGCTGGTGGGTGCCATCGAGGATGCCGGCTTCGACGCCGAATAAAAAACAAATCCCGATCGAATTTCGAGAGAACAGCCGTGTCATCAGAAAAAATCAGACTTACCCAGTTGTCGCATGGCGGCGGCTGCGGCTGCAAGATTGCGCCCGCCGTCCTGCAGAAGATCCTGGCCGGGGCGCCGTCCGGCATCATTCCGCCGCAGCTCCTGGTCGGCACCGAAACCAGCGACGATGCCGCGGTTTACCAGATCAACCCGCAGCAGGCGATTGTCGCGACGACGGATTTTTTCATGCCCATCGTCGACGATCCCTACGACTTCGGGCGCATTGCCGCGACCAACGCCATTTCCGACGTCTATGCCATGGGCGGCACGCCGCTCTTCGCGCTGGCCATCGTCGGCATGCCCGTCAATACGCTACCGCTGGAAACCATCGGCCAGATCCTGCAAGGCGGCGAAGCCGTCTGCCGGGCCGCCTGCATTCCCATCGCCGGCGGGCACACCATCGATTCGGTCGAGCCGATTTACGGCCTGGTTGCCATCGGTATCGTCAATCCGACCCATCTCAAGCGCAATTCCGGCGCCCAACCGGGCGACAAGCTGATCCTCGGCAAGCAGCTCGGAGTCGGCGTGTATAGCGCCGCGCTCAAGAAGGATCTGCTGCACACCAGCGATTACGAGGCGATGATCGAGACCACGACCCAGCTCAACACGCCGGGACCCATGCTGGCCTGCCTGGATGGCGTACATGCCGTGACCGATGTGACCGGCTTCGGGCTGGCCGGGCATCTGCTCGAAGTCTGCAAGGGCAGCAATCTGCGGGCCACGGTCACCTACGCCGACCTGCCGCTGCTCACCCGCGCCCGCGAGTTCGTCGAGGCCGGCCACATGACCGGCGCCTCGGGGCGCAACTGGGCCAGTTACGGCGACAGCATCAATCTGTCGCCCACGCTGGACAGTGCCGCGAAGACGCTGATCACCGACCCGCAAACCTCCGGCGGGCTGCTCGTCTCGTGCACGCCCGAAACGGTCACGGAAGTCCTCTCGCTCTTCCTCCAGCAAGGCTTCTCGCACGTGTCGGTCATCGGCGAAATCGTCGAGGGCGCGCCGGGGATCGACGTCGTCTGAGCGATTTCGCTCGCCTACCGGTGAGATCGGCGCCCCGGGGCCGATTTCACGGTCTACCGGAAATTTTGCCCAAAATTGAAATTTCCTGACGGCCGGATCAGGTGGTGATTGGCGACTTTTCGACCCAGATGTAGCGGGCGACGGCGTGTTCCAGTGCCAACTCCACCTCGTCGGCCAGGATGACCGTCATCGGCCGTTGCTGTAACACGCGGATCGGGCGGTTTTCGGCCAGGCCGTAGGCGGTCAGTTGCTCGCGCTGGAGCGGGTCGATTTCGCTGCCCAGCGCGGCGAGGCGGACTTCGCTGCCGGGCGGGATGAAGGCGAGGGGGAGGCGGGCTTCGTGGGCGGGGCTCATGACCAGACGGCGCGCAGAATGAGGTTGAACAGGCCGCCGACGAAGAAGGCGAAGGGGACGATGACGGCGACCATGCCGAGGGCGACCTTGGTGCCCTGTTCCTTGACCATCATCATGAGGCTGGCGAAGCAGGGGATGAACAGCGTGAGGGTGATCATGCCGACGACGGCCTGAATCGGCGACAGGCTGTGCGCCATGGCGAACAGGCCGGTGGCGCCGAAGTCGCGGCGCAGGAAACCCATGACGAAGGCGGCCGAGGCTTCCTTGGGCAGGCCGAGCCAGCCGGAAACCAAGGGTTCGCCGGCTTCGATGATGGCCGGCAGGGCACCGGATTTATCCAGCGCAAACATGATGAAGGTGCCGAGCAGGAAGAGCGGGATGACTTCAATCAAATACCACTTGAGCCGGCCGCCAGTTTTCTTGAGGACGTTGGCGAAAATCGGCAGGCGCATCGGGGGCAGTTCGGTGACGAGCGGAATGCGCCGACCGGGAATGAGCTTGGCTGCAAGGAAGCCGGAGAGCAGCAGGATGCCGACCATGGCCAGCGCCCAGATGACGACGGCGGTGAAGGATACGCCACCGAGCATGCCCAACACAACGCCGAGTTGCGCCGAGCAGGGAATGGCCAAGGCGAGCAGGAAGATGGTGATCATCCGTTCGCGCGGGCTGTGCAGGATGCGCGTGGTCAGCGTCGCCATTGTCACGCAGCCGAGGCCGAGGACCATGGGCAGCACGGCGCGGCCGTTGAGGCCGATCAGCGAAAACAGACGGTTGGCGATGACGGTCAGGCGCGGCAGGTAGCCGGAATCTTCGAGCACGCCGAAGGCGAAGAAGAAGGTGGTGACGATGGGCAGGATGAGGGCCAGCGCGTAGGTCATGCCCATGGTCCATAGGCCATACTGGCCGACCAGCAGGTCTTGCAGCCAGCCTTCGCCGACCAGGCGGGCGACGAGGTCGGTGAAGGCCGGGTTGAGGATGCCTTCGAACAAGTCCTTTTCCATGAGGCCGACCAGCACGCTGGCGCCGAAAACGCCGACGAACTGATAGACGGCGTAGAGCACGCCGAGCAGGATGGGCACGCCCCAGACCGGATGGACGACGTATTGTCCGACGCGTTGCGAGAGCAGCGGGCTGCTCTTGAGCGCGCGCTGGATGACGCTGGCGGCCAGCGCGTCGGCCGCTTCGGTGCGTTCGCGGGCGAGCAGGGTGGGGAGGTCGCCGTCGGCGTGCTCGGCGGCAGCTTGGCGGAGGGCGTCGAGTTCGGTGTAGCGCTTGCCGGCGCGCTCGGTCAGCCAGTCGGCGACGACCGAGTCGCCGCCCAGGTAAAGAATCGCCAGCCCGCGGGCGGCGAGCAGCGGGTGCGGGGCGAGGCGCGTGATGGCGACGGCCATGCGTTCGATGTCTGCCTCGATTTCGGCGTCGTAGCGCAGCAGGGCTTCGGCCGGCTGGGCGTGACCGAGGCCGTGGGTCAATTCGCCGATGCCCTCGCCGCCGGTCGCCACCGTGGCCAGCACCGGGATGCCGAGTTCTTCGGAAAGGGCCGAAACATCGACCATGACGCCACGCGCCGCCGCTTCGTCGTGCATGTTGAGCGCCAGGACCATGGGCAGGCCGAGCTCGACGAGGAGGGCGGTCAGGGTCAGTGTGCGGCGCAGGTTCTTGGCATCGCCAACCTGGACGAGGCAGCGCGAGGATTCGTTGAGCAGCGCGCGCATGGTTGCCCGTTCATCGTCGCTGCGCGAGGGCAGGGCTAGCACGCCGGGGGTGTCGAGGAGCATGGCCTCGCGGTCGAAGCGGGCGCTGGCGCGGGTGACTTCGACGGTGGTGCCGGGATAGTTCGAAACGTTGACGTAGGCGCCGGTCAGGCGGTGGAAGAGAACCGATTTACCGACATTGGGATGGCCGACAAGCAGGATGGCGTTGGCAGTGGGGGCGGAAGAGGTCACGTTCGAGTGGTGAGGGGTGGTGCTGCTTGCCCGGTAGTGGGCGCAAATCGTAACTTTACGACGAACGGGTCAGGGTTTCGCGACCCCGAGACAATTTTCGATAGTGTATTTCGACGGTCAACCGGAATTTTTGCCCAAAATTGAAATGTCGGGGGCGACTCTTCAGGCCGCAAGCGGCAGGATGGTATCGGCATGCGCTGCGCAGTGCTGGGCCTCCTTGAGGCAATCCCGCGCGCACGAGGCGCAGCGGCCGCAATCGGCGGTCACGCCCAGCTCGCGCCGCAGGTCGCCCAGCGTGCGGGCGCCACCGTGGGCGGCTTCACGAATTTGTCGGTCGGTAACGGCCTTGCAAACGCAGACGTACATGAACTGACTCCTGATACTTGCTTAATGCGAACAATTCTCATCCTACGCAGTTGAGAATGGTTGTCAACAACTATCTTTTTGCAGCGGGCGCCATGATCGCCTGTGGCCTTTGCGACAATCGCGCGCTGCATTTCAGGACATGAGCAATTCGCACGCCAGGCGTCGTGCCGGCCGGTCGGGCACAAAAAAGCCGCAGACTGGCTGCGGCTTTTCGGGGCGAGGCGGGCGTGACGCTCAGCCTTCGCCCGGCTCCATGTGGGCCTGCAGGTAGTTCGGCAGGGTGACGTCCTTGATCAGCGTCTGCTGCGTTTCCAGCCAGTCGATGGCCTCCTCGCAGTGTTCCAGCAGTTCCTCGAGCAGGTCGCGGCTGACGTAGTCTTGCAGGCTTTCGCACAGCGCGATGCTGTCAACCAGCAAGGGCCGCTGGATCTCGCGTTCGTACTTCAGATCGCCTGCCAGACATTCGACCACATGCTCGCCGATCAGCAACTTGCCGAGGTTCTGCAGGTTGGGCAGGCCTTCGAGGAAGAGCACGCGCTCGATCACCTTGTCGGCTTCCTTCATGACGCGGATCGACTGCTTGTACTGGTAGTCGTTGAGCTTTTCCAGGCCCCAGTTGCGGAACATGCGGGCATGCAGGAAATACTGGTTGATCGCCGTCAGCTCGTTCTTCAGCACCTTGTTCAGTGCTTCGATGACTTTCTTGTCGCCTTTCATCGGTATCGCTCCTTAAGCCGCCGCGCCCGAGCCCATCTGGCTCTGCTGGTAATTGGCCAGGCCCACCAGCTCGATCAGGCCGATCTGCTTTTCGAGGTAATAGGCGTGATCCATTTCCGTGTCTTCCAACTGGACGACCAGCATGTCGCGGCTCACGTAATCCTGGGCCTTCTCGCAGGCGGCAATCGCCTTCTTGAGCTCGCCGACGACCTTGTATTCCACATCAAGGTCGGCCTTCAGCATGTCCGGCACCGTCTTGCCGATCTTCAACGCCTCGCGCTTGGCCAGATTCGGCGTGCCTTCGAGGAAGAGAATGCGCTGGATCAGGGCGCGGGCATGCTGCAGTTCGTGTGCCGATTCATGCAGGGCCTTGTCGGCCAGATGCTGAAAGCCCTTGTCGGCATACATCTCGCCGTGGATCAGGTATTGATCGACAGCCGTCAATTCGCCGGCCAGCAGGCCGTTGAGGATATCGATGATTTTCTTGTCGCCCTTCATAGCGTTCTCCGAGGTGGTTGGAGGCTGGCTGGCTAGAAGCGGCTGGCTTGCCGGAGGCCCTATTCTAGGCCCGGCAACCGCGTTTTTCTACCCAGATGTCTGACCAGACCGCGGGTTTGGCCGGGAGTTCAGTGCTTTTTGGGGGAGGTTGATTGCTGGCGGGGGAGGCGAGCGGAACGGATGGCTGATATGTGCCCTTTGCTGCCGTAGGCTATTTTGAAAAGCGGACGTTCAGGAAGGTTGGAGTTTAGCGGCCGTGGCTTGCGGTGGTCCGCTGGAACGAGTTGTTATACGCGCGCAGGACAAGTTTTAATAAATCCTCGCTCTTTCCTCTACAGTCACGCACCTTAATTTCTTTGTAGCCGCCATATTTTTCATCTGGTACGAATTCAACGTCTGGCTTGTCTTCGTCATACCACCGTCGTACGAGAGTCACACTTTCATCGCAGTAATCAAATGCTGCCAAGCCGTGTTTTACTTCCAAAAGTAAATTGCCTTTGCTGTCGAAAACAACAATAGCGGTTCCAGGCAAGCCACGGTTTGATAAGCCGACAAAACTGGAATTATCAGGTGAAGCAAAAAGCTTTTGGAACGAAACCCCCTTGTACTTGGCAAGCAATTCATCTTTGAAGTAGACGCTTAGTAGAAAGTCAGGGTACTGGCGGTTATTTCGTGCGTCAGTGGTCTGCACAATTTTTAAGTCGCCAAAGGTTTCGACTTTGCTTTTTTCAACCGGGTCAAATTGCCATGAGTCCGCAATTGCTGATTGCGATAGCAACCCCAAGAGTGCCAGGCGAAAAAGCGTATGGTTAGCGATCATTCGGGAGCCTACCCAAGATGACATCATTGCCCTCCACTACAAATGGCGGGGTTTGAAGTGGTGGGAAATATCTACTTTGACTGACGCCGTTTTCACTCCAACGAGCATTGTCAAGCCACCACGAAGCAAGACTTGTGTCAAAACACTGAAAAAAACCAGCTTCGAAACGAAAGGTGCTACAGCGAACCGCTGTCCTCGCCCAAGTTAGATCGGGCAAGCGATATGTGCCGTCTTGGAAGGGCATTAAGAAACCCTTTACTTGAGGAGAGCGTTTCAAAAAAACTTTCCATCCATTCCAGTCAAATTCTTTGAAATCATCGGAAGGGATGGCAGTGAGGGGAATTGGTGTCTCGCGATTGTTTTTTGTGCCAACACTAGGGCTAAAAGAGGCAACAAACGGCACGGCTACGATAACGATCGCAATAAGCCCAAGGAAGGCTGTAGCAGCTAAAAGGATTCTGCGCCGTGACATTTTGATCGCTAACGTGGAGTTGAGGCACCTGCGCGGCTTTTCGCGCAGGTCGCCTCGAACGCAGGGTTAGAGCCCGACGGCGATTTCAAAGGAACTCCCGAGTGGAACGTATTCAAGAAATAGTTCTTCTCCACCAGTTCGGCCAACAATTTCACGAAGCGATGACTTTGAGAGATTGACCCGAAGGCGTTGCGGTTGATCTTCATTCCATAGAACGTGGAGGCTGACATGTTGCCTTATGTTGTCAGGCGCAACGGAAATGCCAGGAGCTTGATTGATCGTGAAGGCCCATGTGAGATCGGCATTGAGTGGTGGACGGGACTCTCGCTTGACAATGTCTTCGGCGGTTGGCGGGAAGGAAATATCCATTTTGGGCTCCTCCGGTACGTCAGCCGAGGGATCAAACAATTTTCCTTGGGGTGATGAGATGTTTCCATCTTCAAAGAAAAACGCTACACGGTCTCCTTTGACGAGTTCGTGAGGCATTTCCCAAATTAGGAAATCACTTTCACCGTTTTCGCGGCGTTTTCCTCCACCGGAGACGTCCAAGAAGGAGATTTCTGGCCCCCACAGTTCACCCCATACGCTCGCCGAGAACATCCATACGTCATCGGAGCCAACGGTGCAGAGGGGGATGTCGTTCTTTGTTACGCGAAGGATGGGCATACGGGCTCTAACAGTGTTTACACGGACGCAGGGGTCCGTATAACAATTGATATTGTTGACGCCGTATTTGTTGCTCTAAGCACATTGCTTTCAGTCACTTGGAATATCGACTGTCAGTATAACAACATCAATATGCCGGACAACTGCCGCGGGGCAGTGTCTGCTTTTGAGAGGGGTAACCAAGTGTCCGCTCGTGGCCGCCAGTCGCCTCACGGTCAACCGGAAAAAATGCCCAAAAATGAAATTTCCGAGCGGGCTTAGCGTTCCTGCAGCGCGGCGTCGATCAGGCGGCGGGAGATGCTGATGGGGTCGGGGAGGATGGGCAGGGCGTTGGGGGGGAACCAGTCGGCGGCTTCGATTTCGCCGGGTTGCGGGGTGATGGTGCCGCCGGCGTAGTCGGCGAAGAAGGCGACCATCAGCGAATTCGGGAAGGGCCAGGGCTGGCTGCTGAAGTAGCGCAGGTTGGCGATCTCGATGCCGACTTCCTCGCGGACTTCGCGGGCGGCGCATTCTTCGAGCGTTTCGCCGGGTTCGACGAAGCCGGCAAGGGCGCTGAAGACGCCGGGCTTGAATTGTGCACCGCGCGCCAGCAACAGCTTGTCGCCGTCGCGCACCAGCACCATGACGGCCGGGGAAATACGCGGGTAGGCGAGCAGGCCGCAGGCCGGACATTGCATGGCGGGTTCGTCGGCCTTGCGCCGGGTCGGCGTGCCGCATTTGCCGCAGAAGCGGTGGTTGGCCTGCCAGTCGAGCAACTGCGTGGCGCGGCCGGCGAGCATGAAGAGCTGTGGGCCGGCCAACTGGAAGATGGCGCGAAGGGGCGTTGCTTCGCTGCCGGGAAGGTCGGGGAATTGCGCGACATCGGCCGCGTGGCAGGGCAGGCCATCGAGTTCGCCGACATGGACCGCGTTTTCCGGGTGGCCGAGGTCGGCGGCATGGCCGCGCGGGAAGAGCGCTGCATCGCCGCTCAGGGTGAGCAGGCGGTGCTCGCAGCGCAGTATCCAGTAGGCGGGTTGGTGCATGCCTCGGGCCTCAGGCAGAAAAGGTGGGTACCGACGGGTCGGTCGGTAGCCGGTAGATAGTCGTCTCGGCGTTGGGCGCCAGGGTGCCGAGGGCGAGGCTGAGGATGGAGATGAAGAGGCTGGCGAAGAAGGCTGTCCAGAAGCCGGAGAGCGTGAAGCCGCGGACCATTTTGGCGACGAGCATGAGCAGCAGGGCGTTGATGACGAGGACGAAGAGGCCGAGCGTGAGCAGGGTGAGCGGCAGGGTCAGGACGACGAGCAGCGGGCGCAGCACGGCGTTGGCGAAGCCGAGGAGCAGGGCCGAGACGATGAGCGACGAGGTGCTGGAAAAGCGGATGCCCTTGAACACCAGGCTGGCGCCCCACAGGGACAAGGCGGTGATGCCCCAGTGGATGAAAAAGCCCAGCAGATTGTCGAACATGTCTTCGCCTTTGTTGAATTGGGTGTTGCTTGCATCGGCTAGCAATGCCGGCCGGAGTGTGAATTTTACGGCTTATGCCGGGAGGATTTACGGTGAATCGGCTGGCCGTCTGATTTCGGCGCGCAGGTAGGGTGCGTCGGCGCGCTGGAAGAAGCTCAGGGTGATGGCTTGCGGCGGGCCCTCCTTTTCCCAGGCGACGCGTTTGTAGCCGGGCAGGATGCAGTCGTTTTCGAAGGTTTCGCCCGGTTGGAGCGGGTTCAGCGAGTTGAAGTAGAGATTATCCGGGCCGACGAAATAGGCAATCGAGGCGCGTGAACGGGGAATGGGGGCCGGCGGGTCGATGCCGTCGGGGCGAAAGCGGATCTTGAATTCGCCCGCTTCGGCTGCGTTGGCCGGGGCGGGCGCCGGCGAGAAGTCGGCATGGACGCGCCGGCCATTGAGGCGCCAGTAGAGGCGCAGGACGGGCGTCGGTTCGCGGGCCGACCACATGAGGTGGATGTTCTGCTGGTCGCGGCACACGATGTCGCGGCTGCTGGTGGCGGTATCGGCCCAGTGCTCGCCCACCTTGCGGTCGACGCGCTCGAGTTCGAGGCCGGCCGGTGCGGTGAGCGATTGCGTGAAAATCAGGCCGACGGTAGGCAGCGTAAAACTGCGCACGGGGCCGACGGTGTAGGGCAGGGCAGCAGGCGGGGCATTTCGGAAAGCGCTGTCGCTCAGGCCGCGCGAAGCCATGAAAATCGGTCCCTGGGCGACGGTTGCGAGCAAAAAGGGAAGGAGCAGGATCAGCAGGCCACTGGCCGCCAGTGACCGGCTTTCGCCCTTGCTCAAGGCTGGCCGCAACAGGCGGCCGCAGAGGGTGTGGCTGGCGAACCAGACGAGCGGGCCGACGATGAGCAGTGCGACATAGAAATAGGCCAGGGCTTCGGGCCCGGAAATAGCCATGGCCGGAACGATGATGATGCCCGCCGTCAGCGGCAGCAGGATGAAGAGCGAGAGCACGCGCAGCGCTAGCCAGCTTCCGGCCTTGTCGCGCGCCGAGAAGTAGCGGCGTTCGAGAAACAGGATCAGTCCGGCGGTGGCCAGCCCGGCAAGCCCCACCGTGCCCCAGGCCCATTGGTCGAAAACGGGTAGCTTGCTGAGGCTGGTCAGAATGAAGTCGAAATCCATGCCGATACTTTCGTCGGGTGGGGGCTGCGGGAACAATGGCCGGCAGAGTATCGGCCTTGAGCGGAGGGGCGGTCAATCTGCCGGTTGGCGATTCGCAGCCTTCAGGCGCTTGCGCCGGCGGGTGATTGGCCTGTCGGCCTCAGGCGTTCTTGCCGTGCATCACGATGTGCCCGGCGAACCACATGGCGATGAGGTTGGCGGCAACGGCGACGTAGCCGACCAGCGGGTAGCCGACGATGTGGCCGCTGGCGTCAAGCGATGTCAGGAAGCCGGAGAGCGTGGTGGCGAGGCCCATGGCCAGCGATTGCACGGTGGCGTTGAGCGACATGAAGGTGCCGCGCAGCTGGGGTTGGGCGGACGAGGCGATGATCGCCATGGCCGGGATCATGCGGCCGGAGATCAGCACGAAAAAGCTGGTCGAGATGATCAGCCAGCCCCACAGCGGCACGACGCCGGCGTGGGTGAGGACAAGGGTCGGCACCATGGCGAGCAGGGCGACGCGGCGATAGACCTCGACCTTGCCGTGCTTGTCCGCCCAATGCCCGATGAGCCTGGCGCTGATGAATGTGGCGGCGCCGCCGAACAGGTAGATGATCGGGATGTCGGATTGGGCGATGCCGACGTTGCTGACCGCATAGACGGTGATGTAGGGGATGACCGTGAAGCCCGAAAAGATGATGAGCGACGAGAAGAGCAGGGCGCGCAGGTGGTTGTGGTCGGCGAGCACGTCAAAGGTGGCGGAGAGCAGGTGGGCGCGCTTTTCGGCGCTCAGATGGTGGTGCAGCTCGGGCAGGAAGCGCAGGCCGACGATGAGAAAGACGACGGTCAGCGCGGCGATGAACACGAAGGGGGCGCGCCAGCCGAGATGGTTGGCCAGCCACAGCGAGAGCGGCACGCCGGCGATGGTCGAAATCGAGAAGGCGCTCGACACCACGCCGCTGGCCCGCGCCCGGCGCGAGAAGGGAATGGCGTCGGCGACCATGGTTTGCACCATGGCCCCCATGATGCCGCCGAAGACGCCGGCCAGTCCGCGCGCCAGGATGAGCGTCGAATAGCCCGGCGCCAGGCCGCAGGCTAGCGTCGCCACGCCGAACAGGCCGAAGATGATGAGCACGAGGCGTTTACGTTCGAACTGGTCGACGAAGGTGGCGGCCAGGATGCCGGAGACCGCGGCGCTGAAGCTGTAGGCCGCGACGAGCAGGCCGAATTCGTGCGTGCCGATGCCGAAGGCCGCCATCAGGATCGGCCCGAGCGGCATCATGATCATGAAATCGAGAATGTGGCTGAACTGGATGCCGGCCAGGGTCAGCAGGAAAAAACGTTCGGCGCGGGGGGAAAGCTCGGCGGTCATTGCAACGGAAAAACGGGCACGGCTGGAAAGGATACGCGTTTTGCCGCCATCAAAATTTCAATTTTGGCCCTTTTTTCCGGTTGACCGTGAGATCGGCGGTGGGCTGGGGAATTGCGCTGGGTTGAACGCTGAATCGCATCCGATCTGAACAGGACGATTCATCAACTTGACCGGCCAATGCCGAACGGCAGTAGCCCATTGCAGCCTTTCGGGGCATCAGCGCTTTGGTGGCTGGTTTCAGATGCGGAGCGGCCGTTCCGGAGGATTGTTCACCGACATGTCATCGGAGAGGCTGTATGAAAACGCTCGGGAAATTTGGCTGCCAGGGAGCGGGTTCTGAACATCTGGTCGCTGCGAACAAAATACACCATGGTGTTTTCTTTCAATGGTCAGAAAAATAGTTTTCAGGTTTGGCAAAAATAATTTTTCTTTATAAAGGATGAAATATGATAAAAATCGTATTTCATCCTTTCTATCTTAAGTGATCAGGTATGTTCCAGAATATCTCGATTAATTTCCGGCTGAAATTGCAGTTGGCGATTGCGCTTGTTTCGATTGTCACGATTGGATTTCTGGGAATCTTTGAATTGAGTCGATTGCATCAGGCAACACAGGCTGATGCAGCCCGCGTCGCTGAAGAAACACAGATGATCCAATCAATCGAGGAAGCGCAGATCGCTTTCAAGATTCAGGTGCAGGAGTGGAAAAACATCCTGTTGCGCGGCCACAATCAGACAGATTTTGAAAAGTACCTTGCTCAATTCGGTAAGGAAGAGCAAAAAGTTCAGGCGTTACTGACCGCTGCCCGTGGCCAATCCGTTGCCGGAGGAGAGGTTAAGGGCGCCATTGAAGATGCTTTAGCGAAGCATCTCGAACTGGGTCGCGTTTATCGCACGGCGTTAAAGCCGATGGCCGATGGCGTGCCTAATTCGGGGCATCTTGTGGATGCCGCTGTGCGAGGCAAGGATCGCCCGCTGGCGCAGGCCATGGATGTCTTGGTCGCACAGGTCGAGACGATGGGAGCCAAGGGGCGAGAGGAAAGTAAAGCGCATGCCGAGGAAATTTACACCACGGTTAGAAACATCCTGATTTTTGGCATGCTCACTGCGGCTATCCTGCAAATAGCCTTATCCGTTACAACCGGGCGTCGTATCAATACAGCCATCCGGGACTTGGAAAAAACGATGGGGGAAGTCGCGCGCACCTGGAATATGAACCTGCGTGTTGGCGTCACTGGCCGGGATGAAATTGCTGTCACGGCAGGCGTATTTAATGCACTGATGGGAAGTTTTCACGATATTGTCATTCGCGTTAGAGATGGCGTAACTGGGATAAATGAGGCCAATCAGACGCTCATGCGACTCTCAAGCAGCCTCGGCGAATCAGCCCATGCCCAGAGTGATTCAACGGCGGCTATAGCCTCTGCCATCGAACAAACGGCGACAAGTATTGCCGTCGTGAAAGATAGTGCGGCGGAAGCCAAAGCGCTCTCGGAAGAATCTTCCAGGCTTGCGACAAATGGCGTGGAAAATCTGGAAGACGCCCTCCATGAAATGAAGGAAACCGTGGAGCTGGTGCGGCACACTTCTGCAACGATTGAGCAACTTGGTAGTGAATCCGAACAGATTTCCGGCATCGTTCAGGTCATTAAAGATGTGGCTGATCAGACCAATCTGCTTGCCTTGAATGCAGCAATCGAAGCTGCTAGAGCCGGTGAGCAAGGCCGTGGCTTTGCTGTCGTCGCTGACGAAGTTCGGAAGCTCGCCGAGAGAACCAGCGGCGCCACGATGGAAATTGCATCCGTGATTCAGCGCATTCAGAGCGGCGCGCGGGCTTCTGTCGACGAGATGCGCAGCATGGTTGAGCATGTCTCCAAAGACACCTCTCATATCAACTCGACAGACGAGATCATTCACAGCATTCGGGTTGCTGCAAGCAGAGTGGTCAGCGTTACGAGCGAGATCAGTTTTGCCCTGGATGAACAATCGCGAGCGATAGAGGACATTGCCCAGAGGGTTGCGACGATCGCTGATGCAACTGATCACAACAATTTTGCAGTGCAGGAAGTTGGCCAGCAGATTTCCGGTTTGCAAAGCTTGGGCGAGTCGCTGAAGGAATCCACGCAGCGATTTGTTCTCTAGGCGACCTGACACGGAGCAGCAATTGAATATCGGCAATGGCCGACCTGGACGCATAAGGGTGCCAGCGGGTTTCTAGGCCAAGCAGCCGTTCAAATGACCGGCTTTCTGGAATGTCGCATGCCAGTTCGTGGCCGCCAGTCGCCCTGAACCAAATCGCTGGTTAGCGAGGCGACAGTGCTTGTTCACGTGCCGTGAGATTGAGCGCTCAACTGATCGGAGAACTCGCCACGCGCCGTTCAGCAGCACTCCTCTTCGATCTGCAGCAGCAGGCTCAGCGCCTCGTCGTCGTCCCATTGCTCGAAGAATTCGCGGAACTGGTTGATGTTGGAGTGGATCAGGAAGAGGTCGTCCGGTTTGGTCACCGAATTGCCGGCGCGCTTTTGCGTGAAGTAGTCCCAGAAGGCGTTGCTGCGGCCGGGGATGGCCAGGTTGCGGTCGAGGTAGGCCATGAGCCGGCGGGCGTTGCCGGCGCAGTCGATGTCCTGGAAGCTGATGTAGCGGTCGGCCTTGCGGCAGGCGCAGTCTTGCGACATGAGGTTCTCCCTGATGGTGTTGTCGCGAACACTTTAGCCGGGCCGGCGCCGGCTGTCCGTCGGCTGGCCGACGTTTTTCAGGGAATGGGCGAACAGCGTGCCTTGAGACTTTCCAGCGACGGCAGCAGCAGGCTGCGCCGGCTCTGGCGCAGGAGGATGCCGTCGCGCTCCCACTGGTTGATCAGCGACGAGACGGTTTGCCGCGTCGTGCCGAGCAGGCTGGCGATGTCCTGCATGCTGAATTCGAGCGGCACGAGCCAGCCGTGTTCCTGGCGCAGGCCGCGCCGTTCGGCCAGTTGGCAGAGAAAGCGGGCGAGGCGGGCGGGCACCTCGCGAAAGGCGAGGTCCTCGATGAGTCCGACGGCGTTGCTGAGCAGGCGGCCCATGACGCGCATCATGACCGGCGTGACCGACGGGTCGGTGGCCAGCTTCTGCGCGAAGGTCCGTGTGTCGATGAGCCAGATGCTGCTCGCCACCACGGCTTCGACATAGGTCGGCGTGTGCGTCGTGTAGATGTCGCCGGGTTCGAGGAAGCTCAGGTTCAGTTCGCGGTTGTCGCCGGCCAGATAGACGCGCAGGCGGCCGGAATGCACCATCAGCACCTGGTTGTGCGGGCTGGCCGGGGTGGATAGCAGGTAGCCCTTCGCCAACTCGCGCCGGGCAAAGCCGTCGAGCAGCCCGGACGGCGCCGCGCTATGCGCCATGGCGGCGTGTTCGGGGCTGGCGTGGCGGGCGATGGTATCCATGCAAGACGGGCATGCAAGAGCGATGCCCGTCCGCACAGCATTGATTCAAAAGGATTAAATTTTTCGGCGTCGGGGCATTGCAGGCTTTGCGACAGACGCCGCGAGTGCCTACTTGGCGACGAAGGTATCCGGCATCTGCAGCGCCACCACCTCGCCGCGCGCCGTCGCCACGCCCTCGGCAAACACCGTCGCCTCGACCACCACCTTGCGGCCCTTGATCTCCTTCACCTTGCCGCGAATTTCGAGTTCCGGCCCCATCGGTGTCGGCTTCAGGTAGCTGACCTGCAGCGAGCCGGTGACGAAACGAAAGGCTGGCAGGCTGTCCATGTCGCGGTTTTCGGCGCGATACATCGCGGCGGCGGCCGTCCCCGTGCCGTGGCAATCGATCAACGAGGCCAGCAGGCCGCCATAAACGAAGCCCGGAATCGCCGTGTGCTCCGGGCGCGGCTGAAAACGCGTGACCGTCTCGTCGCCGTCCCAAAAGGTCTTGATCTGGTGCCCCTGCCCATTCTCCCGGCCGCAGCCGTAGCAGTGGGCGAGGTTCTCCGGGTAGTAATCCTGAAACGCCTTCATGCTGTGCCCCTTGTTATTCGAAAGCGCCATCCTAGGCGACGCGGCACGCCGGCGCCATTGTCGGCGCAGTCAGCCAGCATGCAAATCCGGCCAGGGCGGATTTCAATTTTGGGCAAAATTTCCGGTAGACCGTGGAATGCCCGGCGGAAACGAAAAAGGGGGCCGAAGCCCCCTGGCAATGCGCCGCTGACTTACTTCTTCTCGAACGGCTTCGGGCGCGGCGTGGCGTCGGCCGAAGGCGGCAGGGCGGGCAGCCTGAAGCTCGGCTGCTCGCCGGTCAGGGTCTTGAGGAAGGCGACGACTTTGGCGTTTTCATCCGGCGTGAACTTCTTGCCCAACTGGATGCGGGCCATCGTGTCGACAGCTTCCGGCAGCGTGTTGGCGGCGCCGTCGTGGAAGTACGGATAGGTCATTTCGACGTTGCGCAGGGTCGGCACCTTGAAATTGAAGCGGTCGGCGTCCTTGCCGGTCACGGCGAAACGCCCCTCGGCCGGGCTGGAAGCCTTGTACGCCTCGACCTGGCCCATCTTCTGGAAGGAGTTGCCACCGACGGCCGGGCCGTTGTGGCAGGCGACGCAACCCGTTTCCTTGAACAGCTTGTAGCCGGCCACCTCGTTGGCGCTCAGCGCCTTCTTGTCGCCCTTCAGCCACTTGTCGAAGCGGGAATTGGGCGTGACCAGCGTCTCCTCGAAGGCGGCAATGGCCTTGGTGACTTCGTCGATGGTGACTTTCTCGGTGCCGAAGGCTTTCTTGAAGTCGGCAACGTAGCCGGGGATGGATTGCAGCACCTCGACCGCCAAGGGGTGGGTGAAGGCCATTTCACCGGGATTGGCGATCGGTCCGCCCGCCTGCGCCTTGAGGTCGGCGGCGCGGCCGTCCCAGAACTGGGCGAGATTGAGGCTGGAATTGAGCACGGTCGGCGCGTTGATCGGGCCTTCCTGCCAGTTGTGGCCGATGGAGGTCTTGATGTTGTCGGTGCCGCCCATCGACAGGTTGTGGCAGGAGTTGCACGAAATGAAGCCGGATTTGGACAGGCGCGGATCGAAATAAAGCTTCTTGCCCAGCTCGACCAGGGCCGGATTCGTGATTTTCGCCGGCGGGATCGGCTGGATCGGTTCGCCCGTCGCCGCAAGGGCGAGCGAGGTGCTGGTGGCGATCAGGCAGGCAAGCAGTGTCTGTTTTTTCATGTGGATCTTCCTTCTGTTGGTAACGAACGGGATGGGTTCGCATATCCGCAAAAACGCGGCGGGTTATTCAAGTTATTGATTTTCTGTGAAATAAAATCTCAAGGAGATGGCGATTTATGCCAAATGAGATTTGATATGAATTTATCATAGATTTGTTGTCGCGCAGAAGATCGCCGGCGCGCGTGCTGTCGCCCAGGTTCGCTCCAGCCAGCGTTTTTTCGGCGCGAAGCCTGGGCTGCCATCAACCACGCAATCGATTGCTTCGAGGCGCGGGCGTCAGGCTGGTCGACGCGTCGCCAACGATTTCAATTTTGGGCGTTTTTTCCGGTTGACCGTGAAAGGGTCCAGCCGGGGGCGTGAAGCCGCGTCAGGCCGCCTTTGGCCTCATCCCAGCTTGCCGCCCGAAGCCAAGGCGCGTTCGCAGAAGGTTTTTACGGTCAACCGGAAAAATCAGCCAAAATCGAAATGCCAATCGAGGGCCGGCAGCGGCTTCATGGGGCTGGCTTAAAGGCCGCCATCTGCTTTTGCAGCTTCGCGGCGTCGCATTCCGGGCAGATCGTGCCGCGCCCCTTGCCGGTCAGCATCACCATCGCATGGCTGCGGCACTTCTTGCAGCGGATGCCGAGGTGGCTCAGGTCGAGATAAGGTTTCGTCCAGTCCGACGTCACGTCCGGCAGCGCGGCGGCCAGCCAGGCGAACTCGCTGACATCGAAGAAATTGCCCAGCCCGACCCAGCGCAATGCCTTGAGGTTGCCGAGCGGGCGCAGGGAGCCATCGGCAACGTGAATCGCGCCAAGGTGCAGCCAGACCAGCCGGGTCAGCGCAGCGAGCGGCGCCAGTGTGTTCAGCGTCTGGCGCTTGCCCTCAGCGCCCGAAAAGCCGAGGCCTTCGAGCCCCGTCAGACTGGCGAGCGGCGAGAGATCGGTGATCGTCTTCAGATTATCGAGTTCCAGCCAGCGCAGCGACGACATCTCGCCGAGCACGTCGATATTCGTCACGCTCGGCGAACTGCCGAGATGCAGCGCCTGCAGCCTGCTCAGCGCCGGCAGCGCAGCCAGCGAGGAAATGCCGCTCCATTTCACGTAAAGGCCTTCGAGCGAGGGCATGCGGCAAGCCGCGTCGAACAACTCCTGCGGCGTGCGCGACTGGAACCACAGATAGCGCACGCCCTTCAGCGTCGGCAAGAACTCGCACCAGCTCTGCACCAGTGCCTTCTGGGCCTTGGACGGCAGATCGGTCTGAGTGCAGGCAATGGCCAGGTTTTCACCGCCCGCGTACTCCTCTGGCCGCTGCACGCTACGCGGCGGAAAATCCCTGTCTGGCCGGTGATACCAGAACCCATGCCAAGGCTGCGGCCCAGCCCGCCTTGCCTGCTCCTGCGCGGCATGCAAGGCTTCCTGAAGCTGTTTGCGGAATTCGTCCATGGACAGGGTCATGGTGGCTCCTTGGTTCTTGCAGGGTGCGGTGCTGGCAATTGTCGGAAAACGCCCGCTAGATATCTGTGACTTACCTGTTAGCTTTTCGAATCAGATCAACTAAGTTTGCAATGCGTGTTTTAAGGTCTAGAACGCTCAGGTCTGCTTCTTCCGCACATACTGCTTTGGCCACTCTGACCTTATCTACATCCTTGATGGTTTGTCCATCGGCAATCTTAAATGGAAGTACATGATCAAATTTCCCTGTCTTGATACGGCGATCAAATTTCGAGTAAACGACCCGAAGAGCTTTTGTCATTAACTCTTTGGGGACATAGTTCTCGATTTCCCGTCCTGCCGTGAGCCAGCCTATACCGCCATTTTTTGAGAGTTCTTCAAGAATTCGAACCTTTGTGGCATTGACCGGTTTTTCTTCACTATCTTTGTCGCTATCGATCACCACGGCTAGGTGGCGATTCAGTTGCCTGACGGCAATTAACGATTGAACGTCTTCATTTGCTGAGTCTGCATCGTCTGCACGCAAGTGACTAAGCAAACGTCCTCCGTAAAACATGATGGAGAAATCGACACCTTCGCGTAGTTCTGGTGCAATCGACTTTATCCAATGCTGCAGGTAAATACGATCAGATGGCCCTTCAACCCAGATAACCGCGTTCGATTGAAGGATGTCAGATGCCTTGTATCCCAAATCCCGGCATACATCGAAGCGTTTAGCCGAGTTGGTTGCCGGAGCGATCTCGGTACAGCCTGAGCTATTGCGGACATGAAAGACTGCAGCATCTGCTGTGTCGATCAGGCTTGCGGAGTGAGTTGCGATGAAATATTGGTTATCGGTCTTCTCTTCAAGGTACTGAACCAACCGACGCTGCAGCAAGGGGTGCAAATGGATTTCAGGCTCTTCGATACAGACGATCTGTTTCTCCATCAAGGTACAAAAGGCTGCAAGCATTACGACCTCGTGGATACCCGTACCTAAAGACTCGAGCGGCAATACCTTGTCATCCATATGTACGAGAACGCACTCGCGGTCATGGGGAATTTCAATGCGCGCGCTGGCTCGCTCGGTTACTGCCTGTAGAAATCCATTTATTTTATGGAATTTCTCTAAGCGATCTCGTTCATGTACCTTTGGGTTCTGTAAGCGAGCTAGCTCCTCTATTAACCCTGCGCCAGTCCACCCGGAAAATTCCTGACCTTTTGGGGAAATCTGCCGAATTGCGGGTATCAGGGAAATGGATGGCATGGCAAGCGAGATTGAGGAGACCAATGCCCGCATCGTTTCTGGAATCCAATGTTGATCGATTCCTCCCTGCCGTTGGTTTGTAAGAGCAGTCCATAACCGACTCCATTCTTCTGGCTCTCCAGCACTTTTCAGTGCTTCAAGCGACTGCTCAATCATCAAAGCAAGCTGGCCTTCTGGACCTGTACGGGATAGCCAGATCAAATCGCCCGATGCAACTTTCTTGACGATCGATTCGGCGAATATGGGCAAATTACCACGGCCTTTCAGGTTTGGATTTTCCGTTGCAAAACTTCTGAGTACAAATTCCGTAGGTATGCCAATCCCCATTTTTACCTGGGGACGAGATGCTCCAAGGTGAACGTCCAGTGAGTCGAGTTCTTTTCGTTCTCTTCTGTCGTTATATCGGTGCTGGTTTTCACATACATGGGAGTGGAGATGATTGGCGATAAAGTGCAGAACACATGATTTGCCCGCGTTGTTGGCACCGATCATGAAGTTGAACCGCCGGAATGGTCCAATGTAAGCAGTTTTGTTACCGATTCCGCGATAGTTTGCTAGCGCAACGCCGTGGAGAAATACGCTGGATTTCATTTGATTTCAGCCTTTCTGAGGCGCGCTGACGAGATCGAAAATGATCTTTGCGTCCATCTCGCAGACGCAGGTGCCGATTGCCGGTATCAGCGCAGCCAAGGCCGCCCCCTATGCTTATGTATTTGGCTAATTATGCCATTCAAAAGTTGTGTGACAGGGTCTTGCGTCACACTGACACAGCTTTTCGGGTTGTTACGTCAGATGCGGGAGGCTTGCGATTTCGATTTTGGCCAAAATTTCCGGTAGACCGTCAAAGGGTCCAGCCGGGGGGCGTGAAGCCGCGTCAGGCGGCGTTTGGGCTCAGCCCCTATTTTTCTCGAGTACCCGACCCCTGAGTGGGCACCACGGATACTGAGCCGGGTGTCAAATTCAATTGGCATTAATCTTGCGGTGGATAGGACTGACCGTTACCCATCGGTGACGGCAATAAATCCACAAAAAAGGAGCCCAATTGAAAAAAATCATCGCAATGAGTCTGGTCGCTATCGCTAGCGGATTCAGTACAGCGGCAATTAGCGCAGGAGAATTTGGCAACGCCACTGAAGCAAAGGCAATGCTGGAAAAGGCCATTTCCGCAGTCAAGGCGGACAAGCCGACTGCGCTGGCCCAAATGGCCAAGGGCGAAAACGGCTTTCGGGATCGTGACCTCTATCCCTTCTGCGGCGGCCCTGACGGCAACTTTACGGCGCATCCGAGCCTGACCGGAAAGAGTATGAAGGATCTGGTGAGCAAGACGGGGGAGCCCGTTGGCGCCAAGCTCTACGACGCGGCAAAGGATGGCAGCATCTCCGAGGTTTCGTACATGTGGCCTCGTCCTGGTTCAGCTGAAGCGGTACAAAAATATAGCTACGTTACCAAAATTGGTGATCAGGTCTGCGCGGTGGGTTACTACAAGTAAGTCACGGTGCTGGGTCACTACCGTCGCTTGCCGGCGGTAGAAACGCCCGAAAATGCGATGGCCTACCAAAATTTGGTGGGCCATCGTCGTTTTATGGCGACATCATTTGCATGAGCGGCTGCCATATGGCGATTTTGATGGGTTTCGCTCGTCGCTAATTGGCGACGACTCATTTTTCCCCCGAAAAAATTTGGGTCTGACGCCAATCGTTTCTTTGAGGTTCCTCTGCCATCCAGGCGAGTGGCCATTGCCTGGCGCAAGGGCTTTTCGCGGGTGAAGGCCATCGATGCCATCAGCGAAGCAAGCAACAACTAGAACAATCCGGCTTGTCACCTGCTGTCCAGGTGACCGATTTCAATTTTGGCCATTTTTTCCGGTTGACCGTCAAAGGATGCTAGCGGGGGCGAGATGCCGCTTCAGACGGCGTTTGGGCTCAGCCCAGCTTGGCGCCGGAGGCCATGACGCGTTCGCTGAGGGCCTGGACGGTGGCTTGGGCGTCGGCGGCGGCTTCCTGCATTTCTTCGGCGGTCAGGGGGCGGGAGAGGGCTTCGAGTTCGATGCGCTGGATGTTGGGGCATTTGCCGACGATGCCGTTGAGGATGCTGTCGACTTTCCGGGCGCCGAGGCCGAAGAGGATTTTTTCGAGGACGAAGAGGCGGACGACGATGATGTCTTCCTGATTGACGGCGGTCGCCTGCACGGCCTCGATTTCCTTGCGCAGGTAGCCGCGCAGCTTGAGGGGGGTGACGTCGGCGGGGACTTGCAGGACGGATGCGCGGAACTGGCCTTGGATCATGGTCGGAGGAAAGCGGGAAAAGCCGCATTCTCGCAGATGGGCGGGCGCCGGCAAAACGGGCCGGTGGTCGGTTGCTTAGTTCGGGCGGTCGGCCGACAGCCAGGTCAGTAGCGTCTGGTACAGGCGTTCGGGCTGGAAGGGCTTGCCGATGTAGCCTTTCATGCCGGCTTCCAGGCAGTTGGCCCGGTCTTCGGTGAAGACGTTGGCGGTCATGGCGATGATCGGCGTCTGGCTGTTCTTCGTGTCGGCGAGGATGGCGCGCGTGGCGTCCAGACCGTTCATGACGGGCATCTGGATGTCCATGAGAATGAGCGCGTATTCGTGCTGCTGCGCGCATTGCACGGCCTGTTCGCCGTCGCCGGCGATGTCGGTGATCAGGCCGACGTGTTCGAGCATGTTGAGGGCCACTTCCCGGTTGATGAGTTCGTCTTCGACGAGCAGGATGCGTTTGCCGGTGTGCAGGCGAATCAGTTCATTGGCCAGGTTTTCCAGGGCCGCATGTGCCTGGTCGGCAACCGCGCCGGCGGCCTTCGGCAGGGTGATTTCGAACCAGAAGGTGCTGCCTTGACCTTCGACGCTGTCGACACCGATTTCGCCGCCCATGAGCTGGACGAGGCGCTTGCTGATGGCGAGGCCGAGGCCGGTGCCGCCGTATTTGCGGGTCATCGAGCTGTCGGCCTGTTCGAAGGCGGAGAAGATTCGGGCGCGGTCTTCGGGGCTCAGGCCGATACCGGTGTCGATGACTTCGAAACGCAGCAGGCTGCTTTCCCCGGTTACTTCGCGTTCGGTAATGTGAATGCTGATGCTGCCGTGTTCGGTGAATTTGATGGCATTGGCGACCAGGTTGATGAGGATTTGCCCGACCCGCAGCGGATCGCCGGTGAAGGCTGTTTCGGTGAGGTGTGGCGGCAGGTCGGTACGCAGTTCGAGGCCCTTGGCCGTGGCTTTTTCGCCGAGCAGGCTCATCAGGCTCTCGAGGACGGGCAGGAGCTTGAAATCGGTCGTTTCGAGTTCGAGGCGGTCGGCTTCGATTTTCGAAATGTCGAGGATGTCGTTGATGATCGAGAGCAGGTGGTCGGCGGCGAACTTGGCCTTGTCGAGCTGCTCCTTGCCCTTGTCGTCGGCCATCCGGGCGCGCGCCATGCGGATCATGCCGATGATGCCGTTGAGCGGCGTGCGCAACTCGTGGCTCATGTTGGCGAGGAAGGTGCTTTTCGCCCGGCTCGCCGCTTCGGCCACATTCTTGGCGGTACTGAGCTCGGCCGTGCGGGCCTTGACCAGCAGTTCCAGGTGGTCGCGATAGGATTCGAGTTCGCGTTCGGCCTGTTTGCGCGCCGAAATATCGCGGGTCACGGCGAGGTGGGCGACCTGGCCGGCAATCTGGATGGGCACGGCGTGCGATTCCATGGTCCGGCGCGTGCCGTTGAGGCCGACGATCCCGTACTCAAGGGTGCCGCTTTGGCCTTTGATCACGCGTCCATGGAAGTCGACGAAGGACTGGCGATCCTCGGGTGCGATGAGATCGAAGACTGACCGTCCGGCGACCTGCGCCAGCGACGGTGACTCGATCATCGCCAGGCCGGCCGGGTTCATTTGCAGCAGGTGCCCCTCGGTGTCCAGCAGCTTGACGCACTCCGGCTCGGTTTCGATGATGGAGCGCAATTTTCCTTCGCTGAGGCCCAGTTGGATCTGGTCCTGCTCCGAGCGCGTCAGCGAGCGCAGCAGGAGCATGCCGAGCAGCACGGAAAGCAGCAGGAAACAGGCGACCATGCCCGCCGTCTTGTAAACCTCGGCGCGCCAGCCAGCCATGTAGTGATCGCTGGAAATGCCGACGATGGCGACCATCGGGACGTTATTGAGGCGACGGAAAGACAGCATGCGCTGGTGGCCATCCGGTGAGTTTGAATTGTAATAGGTGGCGAAACGGCTGCCGGATTCATGCAGGCGGCGAAGTTCCGGCGATACGTTGGTGTTGCCGATGTCGCCCGACGGGTGTCCGGGCATTTCCGGGGCACGGGCTACCAGGCCGAGATCGGCGTCGCGCAGGAGCACGGTGCTGTCGGGCGGAAGCTGGTATTGCTTGAGGAGTTCGGAGAAATAGGCCGTGGCGATCGGGGCCGAGATGACGCCGGCGAAATGGCCATCGCGGTCGTTGTAGCGACGCGAGAAATTGACGATGAACTGCTTGGCGACGCGGCCCAGGCGGGGCTTGCGGAAGTGCAGCCCACCGTCGGGATTGTCGCGGTGGTAAATGAAATAGTCGCGGTCGGCCCAGGACACCGCATCGCTTTTCCTGACACCGGTCCCGAGGTAGACCAGCCCGGAGGCGTCGGCGATGCGCAGCCCTTCGAGTTCGGGCAGACGCGCTTGCTGGCGGGCGATGTAGGCGTTGATCGCGGCTTCGTCGAAATGACCCGAGGCCAGCTGCTGCTCCATTTCATCGACGATGGCATGGAGGGCGAGGTCGATGCTGCGAATGCTGCCGGAAACCGATTGGTCCAGGGAGCCGACGACATTCTGCGTCAGCGTTTTTGCCTGCTCTTCGTAGAGCGTCCTGCTGCGTTCCAGCGAATACATGGCCAGGACAAGAACGAGCAGGTTGGCAACCGCCAGCGCGATAACCAACAATACGCGGGCGCGGCGGGCTGGACTCATGATTGGAAAACGGACCTGATGGAAAACGACAACACGACAAAGGCAAGGAGTAAACGTATCCCGCTATTTTCCCAGAGTTATTACATAAGTCATAGGTAATATTGCGCAGATTTTCAGTTTTGCCAATGTCGTGTTTCGCTGCGTCGGCTCCTTTCAGCTGGATTTCAATTTTGGCCTTTTTTTCCGGTTGACCGTGGAATCGGGGTTTAACCGCCCGCGGCCTGTCCTGGCTGCGTGACGAAGCCGATTTTGGTCAGCCCGGCCCGGCGCGCCGCGCTCATCGTTTCGGCCACGGCTTCGTAGCGCGTCGCGCGGTCGGCGCGCAGGTGCATTTCGACCTTGGCGTCCTGCGCGACGGCGTCGCGGAAGCGGGCTTCTAGGCTGTTGGTGTCGACTGCTTCGGCCGCGATGAAGACGTGGTTATCGGCATCAATGCTGACCTGCAGGGTCAGCGGCTTTTCCGGCGTCGGCGTGCTTGAGGCGCGCGGCAGGTCGACCGGCACCTGGTGCGTCATGAGCGGCGCCGTGATGATGAAGATGATGAGCAGAACCAGCATCACATCGACGAGCGGTGTCATGTTGATTTCCGCCGTCGGCATCGGGTGGTTCTGCGAATTGAAGCTGCCCATGGTCATGTCAGGTCTCCCGCCGGGCCGTCCCAAGGGAGGCCTGTGCTCCCTCGGGGGGGCAATGAACGAAGTGAGTGAAGGGGGGCCGTCATCATGCCGCCTCCGTCGCAACGCGGGCGCGCATCGGATGGATCTGCGCGCTGTTGGCGACAAACGGCTTGCCGACGGTGAAGAAGGCATGCAGGTCGTGGGCGAAGGCGTCGAGGTCGGCCAGGATGACGCGGTTGGCGCGGGTGAAGGCGTTGTAGGCGAAGACGGCTGGCAGCGCGACGGCGAGGCCGGCGGCGGTCATGATCAGCGCCTCGCCGACCGGGCCGGCGACTTTTTCGAGCGCCGCCTGACCGGACAGGCCGATGGCGATCAGCGCGTGATAGATGCCCCAGACAGTGCCGAGCAGGCCGACGAAAGGCGCCGTGGCGCCAGTCGTGGCGAGCAGGGTCAGGCCGCTTTCCATGCCGGCCTGTGTCGTCGAAAGCTGCTGGCGCAGGGCGCGTTCCATCTGCTCAGCCGGGTCGAAGCGCGAGGCGAGGCGGCCGGGTGCTGCTTCGCAATCGTTGTTGCAGCCATTTGCCTGGGTGGCCAGCTGGGCGTAAGGACTGTCGGCGCCGGCCTGGTTGAGCAGGGCGATGCCGTCGCTGACGCTGCTCGCCGACCAGAAGGCGCCGAGCGCCTTGGCGGCGCGGCGCATGGCCCACCAATCGACGGCCTTGGCCAGGATCAGGTACCAGCTGATGACCGACATGATCGCGAGAATGAGGGCGACGGCGTGCGAAATCGTGTCGCCGCTGGCCCACAGGTGGGTAAAGCCGAAAGCGTTTTCCTGCATTTTTAGTGCTCCAATTTGAAAATGATGGGAACCAGTACCCAGCTCTGCACGGCGTTCTCGCCGCGTTTGGCCGGAATGAATTTCCAGTTGCGAACCGTTCTTTGCGCCGAATCGTCGAGGCGCTCGCTGCCCGAGGACGTCTTGATCTCGACGCTGTCGGCCGTGCCCTGGGCATTGACCAGCACGCGCAGCAAGACCTTGCCCTCTTCGCCCATGCGGCGGGCCAGCGGGGGATAGGGTGGGGTGGGATTGCGCAGGTAGTCGGCGTCGAAGCGGGCCTGGCTGACCGGTTCTGGGGCGGGCGGCGTCGGTTTGGCCTCGACCGGCGGGGCGACCGGGGCTGCCGGTGCGGGCACGTTGCTTTGCGTCGCCTCGATCTGCGGCGCCGCAGCCTTCGGCGCGGGCGTCGGCGGTGCCTTGACCGGCGTCGGCTTGGCCATGGGCAGCGGCTTCGCTTCAGGGGCCTTCTGCGCTTCGGGTTGCAGCAGATCGACGACGAGCGGGATTTCCATGATCTGCGGCGCAACGGTCTTCGCCGCGAGGAGTAGCAGGAGAACGCCGACATGCAGGCCGACGACCACGCTGAGCAAACCGCTGCGGCGGAAAGGCGAGGGGCGGGAAAGGGTGTAGCTCATCAGCTTCTTCCGGTGATGGCCGTCGTCGCCGGGCAGATGCCCGGGCCGGCGGGATGCGATGGCGGTGGGTGGCGCGTCATTTGGTCAGGATCAGCTTGTTTTCGCGGGTGACCCGCAGCAGGTAGCGCTGTCCGGCGTGGTCGATCTCGAGGATCGATTCGCCGCCGAGCAGCGTTTCGCTATCGATGCGGCGGCGCGTTTCGGTCTTTTCCGGGGCGGGAATCGGGGCAGCGGGCTTGGGCGGTTGAGGCATGTTGATGACCTGTTGCAAACAAGAATTGATCGCATCTTCCCTTTGATGAGAATGGATGTCAATTGCAATTGCGAATTATTCGCAATTGACTTGTCGATATGTTGCAAATGCGATACATTCTCATCAACGTTGTTCGACTAGCCAGCCGAAATTCCGCCAGCCATGTCCCTAAGTGTGTTCCAGAGGGCATTTGCGCGTTTTGTCGGTCATCCGGTTAAGCGCGACGGTTTCAACTCTCGAACATTTTTTGTTCGGCAAGCCAGCTTCCTGCCAGCCAGCCAAGTTTCTGACTCGACAGGGGAATGCTTGTGAAAAACAGCCATAAAAAGATTTCGATACGGCGGGCCGGCGGGGTTGCCAGCCGCTTTCAGGGCGGGCGTCAGGCCGGCCTGTTGCCGCTCGGGGCGGCCGTCGTCGCTGGTTTGCTCGGCGTGGCGGATGCTGGCGCGGCTGAGGAGCAGACGCTGGCGCCGGTGACGGTCAAGGCCGCCGCCGAGCAGGAGGATCGCTACGTCGCGACGAAAACGCGCGTCGGCAAGGTGGTGCAGGATCCGCACGACGTGCCGCAGGCCATTACGACGGTGACCAAGGCGCTCATGGAAGAGCAGGAGGCCAATTCGCTGCGCGAGGCGCTGCGCAATGTCTCCGGCCTGACCTTCAACGCCGCCGAGGGCGGCCGCTCGGGCGACAACATGATGCTGCGCGGCTTTTACACCTTCGGCGACATGTACCTCGACGGCATCCGCGACACGGCGCAATACAACCGCGAGGTCTTCAATCTGGAGCAGGTCGATGTGCTGCGCGGTTCGGCCGCCATGCTCTTCGGCCGTGGCCAGGCCGGCGGCGTGATCAACCAGGTGAGCAAGACGCCGATGCTGTACGGCATCAACAAGGCCGGCGCCGGCATCGGCAGCGATGGTTTCCAGGAAGTGAAGGCCGACCTCAACCAGCGCCTCGGCGAGACGACGGCGTTCCGCCTCAACGTCATGAACCGCGACGAGGGCAGCGCTAGGTCCAATCCCTACACCGGCAGCGAGCCGGAAATCCACCGCACCGGCGTCGCGCCGAGCATTGCCTTTGGGCTTGGCACGGCCGACGAGGTGACGCTCAGCCATCTCTGGGTCAAGACGCGCGACACGGCCGACTACGGCGTGCCCTTCGTCAATCGCCGGCCCAACGAGGCGATGGCCAAGGCCGGCAATTACTACGGCGTCGATGGCAATTTCGACAACAGCGACACCAACATCACGACGGCGAGCTATGTGCACCGCTTTGCGCCCGACACCGAATGGCGCACGGTGCTGCGTCGGGCCAACTACAAGCGCTCGTACTGGGCGGTGGCCGGGCAGGGCACGCTGACCGCGGCGAGCACGGCTGGCCAGGCCAAAACGCGCGAGTTCGAAACCGACAACTATGTTTTGCAGAGCGATTTCAACACCGCGTTCTCGCTGCTCGGCATGAAGCACGAAGTCGTGACCGGCGCCGAATACCTGCGCGAGGAGTCGATCCGCTGGGCGCTGCGCAACCTCGGCACGGCCAACAATCCGCTGTACGTGCCGGGCAGTTTCACCGGTACGCCGACGACCTATTCCGGCGACACCTACAGCGTCTACGCGCAGGATACGGTCGAGTTCATCCGCAACTGGAAAGCGACGCTGGGTATCCGCCGCGACGAAATGCGCGCCCAGTATTCGAGCGTGAATTCGCCCAGCCTCAATTTCGGCCAGTGGAGCTATCGCACCGGCCTGTCCTGGCAGCCGGATGTGGCGCAGCACTATTACCTGAGCTGGAGTGATTCCTTCAGCCCGACGGCCGACCTTTACCAGTTGTCCGGCGGTGAGTTGCCGCCTGAGCGCAGCCAGGTCTCGGAACTGGGCGGCAAGTGGCTGTTCCTCGACGGCGACCTGACTTTCCGCACGGCGATCTACACGGCCTCCAAGGATTGGGAGCGCAATACCGACCTCGAATCGACGGCAGCCCTGCTCTCCAAGAAGCGCACCACGAACGGCATCGAATTCGAACTGGCCGGGCGCATCACCTCGAACTGGGAGGTGTTCGGCGGCATTGCGCTGATGTCGGCCAAGGTCAACGAGCAATACGAGGGCACGGCCACCGGCCAGACTTTCGCGCAGGCCACCGCCAACGGCACGGCCAACGGCGGCCTGGGCTACGCGGCGGGCGAGGCGGCCGACGCCAACGAGCAGGTCTATGCCGGCCGCTCGCAGCAGGTTTCCGAAGGCCATCGCCCGCGCAATACGCCGGCCTTCACGGCCAACCTGTGGACGACCTACCGCTTTGCCGAAAGCTGGAAGGCCGGCCTCGGCTTCGAGGCGAAGAGCAGCCGGACGGCCTATGGCGTCGGCACCTGCGGCGCGGCGACGCAGAATGCGACGACCCGCCTGTGGTCGTACAGCAACTGCTCGACGAGCTTCACGCCGAACTCGGTGCCGGGCTACGTGCGCTGGGATGCGATGGTGAGCTACGAGCAGCCGAAATACACCATCAAGTTCAACGTCCAGAACCTGTTCGACCGCGTCTATTACGACGCGCTCTACGACAACGGCGGCTTCACCGTGCCCGGCCAGGCGCGGCGCTTCATCCTGAGCGGCGAGTACAAGTTCTGATTGTTTGCCAACGGCCCGTTCTGCGGAGCGGGCCATTTCATTTTTGGCCAATTTTTCCGGTTCACCGTGGGAGTCACTGAAACATCATGAAAACGACACGACGCAAGTTTTTGCAAATGGCCGGCGCCCTGGCGGCGCTGCCGTCTGCCCGCTGGGCCTGGGCCGGCGAGGCCGCACCGACCGGCGCTTCGATCGCCGCCGCCTGGCGCGGCCCGAATGCCGGCGATACCTACTACGCCGGCGTGCTGGCCGCCGACTGGGCGAGCAAGAAGATCGCCATCCGCAGCGCCGCCGCGCTGCCGACGCGGCCGCACGGCATCACGCCGGAAGCCGACGGAAGCCTGCTGGTGACTGGTGTGCGCCCGGGCGGCTGGCTCATGCGCATCGCCCGCGACGGCCAGGTGGCGCAGCAGGTCGATCTGGCCGGCGAGGGATCGAACGCCCGCCTGAACGGTCACGTTGTCGTCAGCCCGAAGGGTGACGTCATCTACACGACCGAGACCGACCAGAAGACCGGGCGCGGCCTGATCGGCGTGCGCGACCGGCAGAGCCTCAAGAAGCTGGCCGAATGGGAAACGCACGGCATGGAGCCGCACCAGGTGCTGCTCGATGCGGCCGGTCACCTCATGATCGCCAACGGCGGCATTCCACGTACGGCCGCCGACAAGAAATACGACCTGCACCGCATGGATTCCTCGCTCGTCCGCCTCGACGGCCAGAGCGGTCGCCTGCTGCGTCAATGGACGCTGGACGACCCGCGCCTGAGCCTGCGCCATCTGGCGTGGAGCGAATGGGCGTCGGGCGGCAAGCGTTTCCTCGGCGTCGCCATGCAGGCCGAACACGACGATCCGGCCGCGCGTGCTGCGGCGCCGATCCTCGCCGTGCTTGACGGTGAGCAGCTGAGCGTGCCGACACGCGCCGGCGACGGTGCCGGTTACGCCGGCGACATCACGCCGGCCTACAACGGCGGTTTTGCCCTGTCGAGCAACAATGTCGGCATCGCCCAACTGTGGCACCCGGCCATGCCCGACAAGCTGACGCGCATCGTCGAACTGCAGGAAGCCTACGCGCTGACCGGCTGGGACGGCCCCAAGCCGGGCGGCGGCGTGCTCGTGTCGACCGCCCTCGGCCTGGTCCGCTGGCACCCGAGCGCCAAGCCGGCGTTGCTGCCCTGGCCGGAAAAGATGGCGGTGGACAACCATTGGGTGCTGCTCGACGAGGCTTGAGGCGGGCTTCGGGCGGGAATTGAGCGGCGATCGGTCGATCTCACGGTCAACCGGAAATTTTGCCCAAATTCGAAATGTTCGCCGGGCCAAAGCGCCCATGAAAAAGGCCACGGACTTGCCGTGGCCTTGGGGTCTTGCCGAGTTCAGCGCCGCTTAGCGGTCGAAGCTCTTTTTCTTGAAGCTGCGCTCGCCAGCACCAGCGCCCTCCGGGCGACCTTCGTCCGGACGCAGGTTGATCGGCACGCCGCGCACGCGGGTACGTTTCAGGGCGTTTTCGGCTTCCTTCGGCATGCCGGCCGGCAGTTCGACCGTGCTCGACTCGTCGTAGAGACCGATGCGGCCGATGAAGCGGCTTTCGATGCCGGCTTCGTTGGCGATGGCGCCGACGATGTCCTTGACCTGGACGCCGTGGTCACGGCCCACGTCGATGCGGTAACGCACCATGTCGCCGCTCGGGGCCGAGCGGGTCGGACGCTCTTCGCGCCGCGGACGTTCGCCACGGCTCTCGAAGCTCGGCTTGTCGCCACGCTCGAAACGTTCGCCGGAACGCGGCTTGCGCTCGTCGCGGTCGAAACTGCCCGGACGCGGGCGGCTGTCACGGTCGAACGCGGGGGCCGCCGGGCGCGGGTCTTCGCCGGCGATCTGCAGCGGCTTGCCTTCCTGGGCCATCATGGCCAGCGCGGCAGCGACTTCCTCGGCGCCGACATCCTGTTCCTCGGCGATCTGTGAAACGATGTTGGCGAAGAAATCGAGACCTTCGGCGTTGAGCACCTCGGCGACCTTGGCCTTGAAGTCGGTGACGCGCTTGTTGGTCACATCGGCGCGGCTGGGCAGGGTGAGCGGCGCGATCGGCTGGCGCGTGGCGCGCTCGATGGTGCGCAGCATGCGGATTTCGCGCGGCGCGACGAAGAGGATGGCGTTGCCGGTACGACCGGCGCGGCCGGTGCGGCCGATGCGGTGCACGTAGGCTTCGGTGTCGTACGGAATGTCGTAGTTGACCACGTGGCTGACGCGCGGCACGTCGATGCCGCGGGCGGCCACGTCGGTGGCGATGACGATGTCGAGGGCGCCGGACTTCAACTGTTCGATGACGCGTTCGCGCATCTGCTGGTTGAGGTCGCCGTTCAGCGCGGCGGCAGCGTAACCACGGGCGTTGAGCTTGTCGGCCAGCTCGACCGTGGCGGTCTTGGTGCGGACGAAGATGATGGCGGCGTCGAAATCTTCCTCGACTTCAAGAATGCGGGTCAGGGCGTCGAGCTTGTGCATGCCGGAGACCTGCCAGTAAACCTGACGGATGGCAGCGACGGTGGCGGTGGCCGACTTGATCTTGATTTCGCGCGGTTCGACCAGGTACTTCTGGGCGACGCGGCGAATCTGTTCCGGCATGGTGGCCGAGAACAGCGCGGTCTGGTGCTTTTCCGGCGTGCGTTCGAGAATCCACTCGACGTCGTCGATGAAGCCCATGCGCAGCATTTCGTCTGCTTCGTCGAGCACCAGCGTTTTCAGGTTGTCGAGGTTGAGCGTCTTGCGCTCGAGATGGTCCATGACGCGACCCGGCGTGCCGACGATGACGTGGGCGCCACGCGACAATTGCTTCAACTGAATGGTGTAGCTCTGGCCGCCGTAGATCGGCAGGACGTGGAAGCCCGGCAGGTTCTTGGCGTAGCTTTGCAGCGCTTCGGCGACCTGGATGGCCAGTTCGCGCGTCGGCGTCAAAATGAGGGCTTGCGGCTTGGCGACTTTGACGTCGATCTGCTCCATGAGCGGCAGCGCGAAGGCGGCGGTCTTGCCGGTGCCGGTCTGGGCCATGCCGATGAGGTCGTGACCTTCAAGCAGGACGGGGATACATTGGGCCTGGATCGGCGACGGGGTTTCGTAGCCGATTTCGGTGAGGGTTTTGAGTAGGGTTTCGCTTAAGCCGAGATCGGCGAAGCTGTCGGGAGTAGACGACATAGATGCTGTTTCCTTTCCTCGTCGCCATTCACATTGTTATAACCGGCGACGGATTGGCCCGATGGTCGGGCGGCCTGGGTGACCCCGACGCAGCCGTGCCGGGGAACGAATCAATGGGGTGAATCCTGCACAAGAACCTTCAAAACCGGTGGCTGCTCGGAATGACTGCGGGCGAAACATCAACGCATTGAACTGATTATTCTACCTTTTTTTCGCGAGGACCGCCAGTTCACCGGCGCTGAAGCCGGCTGCGAGGCGCGCTGATTCGTTCATTTTTCCCTGCGGCCAGGGCGCCTGATAGCGGTCCAGCAGCTCGCGGTAGGTGGATTCCGGTTCGAGATTCCGTTCGGTGCAGAGGTGCCGGAACCAGCGGTCGCCCAGACCGACGTGGCCGATTTCGTCACGCAGGATGATGTCGAGCGCACGGGCGCTTTCGTGGTCGCCGACCTGCTCGAGTTTCATCTGGATCGGCGGCGTCGCGTCAAGGCCGCGCGCTTCGAGCAGGCGCGGGACGAGCGCCATGCGGGCGAGGGCGTCGTCCGCGCTTCTCTCGGCCATTTCCCACAGGCTGGCGTGGGCCGGAAAGTCGCCGTAGTCGTAGCCGAGCGCCTGCAGGCGGGCGCGCAGCAGTTCGAAATGCTCGGCCTCTTCGGCCGCGACGCCGATCCAGTCGGCGTAATAGGCCTCCGGCAAGCCACGGAAGCGGGCCGCATGGTCGAGCGCCAGGTTGATGGCCGAAAACTCGATGTGCACGATGGCGTGCAGCAGTCGGGCACGGCCTTCGAGGGTGACCGGGCTGCGATTGGGGACGTCCTTGTGCGGCAACAGCTCCGGTTTGGCCGGTCGGCCGCAAACCAGCTCGACCGGCGTGTCGTCGCGCCAATCCAGCTGGCCGGCCCGCCAGTCGGCGGCCAATTCGACGGTCAACCGGATTTTTTGCCCAATTTCGGAATTTGCCAGCGCCTCGGCCAGGCGAACGAACAAGGATTCCATCAGGGCGCCGGGTTGGTGTAGCGCAAATGAATGGCGTCGATCTCGGCCAGCACCTCGGGCGACAGCACGGTCTGCATGGCGGGCAGGGTTTCCTGCAACTGCGCCAGCGACGAGGCGCCGATGATCGTGCTCGCCACAAACCAGCGCGAACGCGTGAAGCCGAGCGCCAGTTGCAAGGGCGTCAGGCCATGCTTTTGCGCCAGATCGGAATAGGCCTGAACGGCCGGCAGGACATTCGGCTTGGTGTAACGCTGGCCGAAGCTCGGCCATTGTGTGAGGCGACCCGGCGCAGCGGGGTTCGTCAGGTATTTCCCGGTCAGATGCCCGAAAGCCAGCGCGGAGTAGGCGAGCAGCCCAACCTGCTGGCGGTGGCAGACTTCGGCCAGCCCGGTTTCGAAGGTCCGGTTGAGCAGGCTGTAGGCGTTTTGCGTCGACACGATGTGCGGCAACCCATGCTCGGCAGCCAGGCGCGTGAATTCCATGATGCCCCACGGGTGCTCGTTGGACACGCCGATCTGGCGAATCTTGCCCTCGCGAACCAGTTCGGCCAGTGCCTCGAGTTGCGTGCGAATCGGCGTGCACTCGCGTTCCTTGGCCGGATCGTATTGCCACAGGCCGAACATCGGCTGGTTGCGCTCCGGCCAGTGCAATTGGTAGAGGTCGATGTAATCCGTCTGCAGGCGCTGCAGCGAGCCGTCGATGGCGGCGCGGATGTTGGCGCGGTCCAGCGCTGGCGGGCCGTTGCGAATCCAGCCCAGGTTGCGGCTGGGGCCGGCGACCTTGGTGGCGACGATGATTTGGTCGCGCTGCTGGCGCCTGAGCCAGTTGCCGACGATGGTTTCCGAGGCGCCGCAGGTTTCGGCGCGCGGCGGCACGGCATACATTTCGGCCGTGTCGATGAAATTGACGCCGGCTGCCAGTGCGTAATCGAGCTGGGCATGGGCGTCGGCTTCCGCCGTCTGCTCGCCGAAGGTCATCGTGCCGAGGCAGACTTCGGGAACGATCAGCTCGCTGCCACCGAGCTTGCGGGTTTGAAATGGGGTCATTCAGGGCCTCCGGTACAGGGTCAGGGCTGAGTGCAAAGGACACCATAAATCAGGATATGGCGTTCCATCACGCTATCAAAACTGGCGGGCACGATGGCCAGCCGGTGGTCGTCAACGGTCTTGCCATGGGTTTCCACCCACGTGCGGGCCGCCGCATAGGCAGCGTCGAAGCTGTCGAAAATCCCGTCGAGCGTGCTTGAACGGACCGGCAGAAATGTACCGGTAATCCGGTCAAGCAGAGTGTCGGTGTCGAGCATCTGGACCGCGTAGCCGGCTGCCGAGCGGGGCAGCGGCAGGTCGTCGAGTGTGAAGCGGTCGCCAAAGGCATCGGCAGGAAATGGAGCAGAGCGCATGCCCTATTTTAGCGGCAAGGATTCCGCTCTTCGCAAACAGGGCTGTAGGCGGGATGATCCGGCGTGCTAGAATTGAAAGCTGTAATAAAAACTTAACAGGACTGACATGTTCTCTCGCCTGATGCCCAGGGAGGGCAAGTATTTCGATCTTTTCAACGCGCACGCCGAACTGATTGCGCAGGGTGGAAAGGCATTGTCCAACATGATTGGCGCGCTGGTCGATCATCCCGAGCAGGCACCCGCCTTTGCCGAGGAAATCGACAACCTCGAGCGCCAGGCCGATGCCATCACCCACGATACGCTGGCCCAATTGCACACTGCGTTCATCACGCCATTCGATCGCGATGAAATCCATCAGCTGATCAACGGCATGGATGACATTCTCGACGTCATGCAGGATGTGGCCGAATCCATCTCGCTCTACGACATCAACTGCGTTCCGCCCGAGGCGAAGGCCATGGCGGTCGTGACCGAAAACTGCTGTATCGCCGTGCTGTCGGTCATCAAGCTCCTGCACAGCATGGACAACGCGCCGGCCATCCTCAAGTTCTGCCATGAAATTGACGAACTGGAGTCCGAGGCCGATCGATCCCTGCGTAGCGCGATGTCCAAGGTCTTCCGCGAAGAACCGGATGTGCGTGAAGTCATCAAGCTCAAGGAAATTTACGAACTGCTCGAATCGGTCACCGATCGCTGCAAGGATGTGGCCGGTACGATCGAAGCCATCGTTCTCGAAAATTCCTGAGCGGATAGCTCGGTATGGATACGCTTAATTTCAGTCTCGGGGTCCTCGTTACCCTGGTGATTGTCGCCTTGCTGTTCGACTTCATGAACGGCTTTCACGATGCGGCCAATTCGATTGCCACCATTGTGTCGACACGCGTCCTCAAGCCGCATCATGCGGTCATGTGGGCGGCCGGCTTCAATTTCCTGGCCTATTTCCTGTTCCAGCTCAAGGTCGCCTCGACCATCGGGAAGGGCACCATCGATCCTTCCATCGTTGACCACTATGTGGTCTTCGGTGCGCTGGTCGGTGCCATCGTCTGGAACGTCATTACCTGGTACTACGGCATTCCTTCGTCCTCGTCGCATGCGCTGGTGGGAGGCCTGGTTGGCGCAGCAGTGGCCAAGGCCGGTGTCGGTAGCCTGATCTCGGCCGGCGTCCTGAAAATCGTCGCCTTCATTTTCGTTGCACCGTTCCTTGGCTTCGTCATTGGCGGCTCCTTGATGGTGATGGTCTCGTGGATCTGTCGAAACATGGCGCCACGCAAGGTCGATAAGCATTTCCGCCGCTTCCAGCTGCTTTCGGCCGCTGCTTACAGCCTGGGGCACGGCGGCAACGATGCGCAGAAGACGGTCGGCATCATCTGGATGCTGCTGATTGCAGCCGGCGTTTCGACCACCTCCGACCCGATCCCGGGTTGGGTCGTGCTCTGCTGTTATACCGCCATGGGACTGGGAACCATGTTCGGTGGCTGGCGTATCGTCAAGACGATGGGCAATCGCATTACCAAGCTCAATCAGGCGCGCGGCTTCTGTGCCAATTCCGGCGGCGCGATCACCTTGTTCCTGGCGACTGCATTTGGTATTCCGGTTTCAACGACGCATACGATCACCGGTGCCATTGCCGGTGTCGGCTCGACGCGCGGTGCACGCGCCGTGCGCTGGGGGGTCGCTGGCGGCATTGTTTGGGCGTGGATTCTGACTATCCCCTGCAGCGCAGCCATGGCTGCCTTGGCCTGGTATCTCGGTTCGCTGATTCTTTGATCGCAAAAGTTGCGATGTTCTCCCTCCTGCTGGCCATGCTGGCAGGGGTGGTCTGGATGGTTCCTGTGCTCTGGGAGCTGGCCGTGGCCGGTCTTCTGGGCGGAATTTTCTGGATATTCTTCCGCGTTCCGCCTGAAGCCGATTAGGCAGGGATGTCGGGAACCAGCATTTCTTCCAGCTGAATGATCCGATCCTTCAGCAACAGCTTTCTTTTCTTGAGCCTGCGAATCAGCAAATCTTCCGGTGGTGGATTCTCGATCAGGTGGGAAATGACCTGATCCAGGTCGCGGTGTTCAACCTGTAGTTCGTACAACTGAGCTTGAATATCGCTGATCTCAGCTTCAGTCAGCGGGTGAAGGGACATTTTCGGCTCCTGATTGCGGCGGTTGTTTTGCTAGAATACTCCGAACAGATTCGTGGAGGAGAGAGAAATGCTGCATCACGTAATTGTCTCGTTCGGCAAAGAAAAAGAATTCGAATTCAAATTCCCGGGAAGTGCGCAATCCGAAGAGGCGCGCAAATGGTTCGACCATGAATTCACGGCATTGGAGTGCGATGTGGTGACACCGACCGGCAAGATTCTGGCGGTGGATCGAATCCTGAGCGTCGCAAAATATGCCGGTGAGGCCCGTTTTGCCGAGCAGCGTACCTGGGCCGAACAATTCGCAAAATATACGGCTGGCCTGCTTGGGCGCGAACTCATCCGTGTCGATGTCGAGCATTACAGTATCGGTTACTGATGAACAAGGCGTTTGTTCGGGAGAGCGACCAGGACGATGAAGAAGAAACGCTCCCCTCGCTGAGCCTTCCTGCCGGTACGCGTAACTACATCTCACCGGCGGGACACGCCAAGTTAAAAGACGAGCTTGAACATCTGGTCAAGCGGGAGCGCCCTCATGTTGTCGAGGTGGTTGCCTGGGCTGCATCGAACGGCGACCGCTCGGAAAATGGCGACTACATCTACGGCAAGCGGCACCTGCGGGAAATCGACCGGCGAATCCGGTTTCTGACCAAGCGCATTGAAAATGCAGAAGTCGTTGATCCTTTGCGCCAGGGCAGCAACGACCAAATCTTTTTCGGCGCCCGCGTCACGCTCGCTGACGCGGATGGTATTGAAAACACCTATACGATCGTCGGTGTCGATGAGGCCGATGTTTCCCGCGGTCGTATCAGCTGGATATCTCCTTTGGCCCGGGCGCTGATCAAGGCGCGGGAGGGCGAATCAATCCGTTTCCAGAGTCCTCTCGGTATTCGCGAGCTGGATATCCTGGAAGTGCGCTACGAAGAAATCGTTTGATTTCGATGGTTTTGAGAGCGCGATCTCAAATATTTTTGAGAATGTATTGACGGGTAGGATTTAATCTGTAGAATGCGCACCTCTCCTGCGGTGCCGGGCGTTTTCGGTGTTTCAGGGGGAGTCAGGTGGAGCAAAAATAAATTGCTGAGATGCTTGACTGAGGTAGAGAAGTTGTTCATAATCTCGCCTCTCTGCTGCAGGCGGTAAGCGTGTAGTGGTGCTGATCTTTAACAAATTGGACAACCGATAGGTGT